>ERZ827181.64-NODE-64-length-154129-cov-4.888210_pt1 | contig 154129 bp, 150 predicted proteins | sample MGYA00519778_ERZ827181 | MGnify/ENA primary metagenome ERZ827181 (study PRJEB31778, sample SAMEA3449273) | human gut metagenome | biome: human gut; feature: human-associated habitat; material: faeces | place: United Kingdom | collected 2010/2012 ...
TATAAGGAACGGAGGCCTTGATTTTATCAAGGCCGCCGCAAGTGAATTATTGAGGGATGGTAATTGCCTGTTGAACGACGGCTTTTTTACCGTTATTCAACAGTTATCTTTTAGGCTATTTTATATCCTCGCATTGATAACATGATCGCATAATTACTCATGCAATTCATTAAAGGCACAAAAGAAGTCTTATTGAAAAGCCAATGCTAAAAAAGCAGAGCCGATGACTATGAGGTTCTTCTCATGCTCATCGGCTCTGCGTCTTTGCGTCTGGCTCTTTGATGACAACCATATTCATTTGTTTTACATTAATTAAGGTTTCTTGCTTACATTTCGGACAATAGAGTGGGAAATTTTGAAGTACCGTATCATTGCGAACTTGTATACGTGTTTTGCCCTTACATAGTGGACAAAGAAGCCATTCGTAGGCCATAACAACTCTCCTTGTTCTACTACTACCATACCTGCCATCGCATTACAAATGCATAAAAGTATAAGGTATACAGGATTCCACTTATGATAGATATTGGTATGTTAATCGTTGCTTTTTTACTTACGAGTGATACCGCAAGCGGAACTGGAATTAGTGTAATCAAATACCTTGGGGCACTTAATAACCATGTCGCACCAATAGCGATTAAAAAGTATGATATGTACCATGCTGTATAGCTGGGACGCATTAACCTAACCGCCAAAATCATTATTATCAAACTACTAAAAATAGCAATGAGATTAGGCAACCAAAGCCCTAATAGGTTCGTGCTATTTGATGAGTAAGAATTAATTGCCTCTTCTAACTGGTAGCAAGCTGTGTTAAAGAACCATCCAAGTTGTTGGTTCCAGTGCATTTTCTGGTATTCTAAAAACTTAAATGGATTTCCAGCAACAAAATAGTTTATAAGGCAATACGCTCCAAAGCCCAGAAAAACCAAAAGTGATTCCAAAAACTTTTCTATGAAATGCCGTATAGGGATTTTTTCTTTTGGCGTATTTTTGAACTCAGCGACAAGTTCAAAAAATAGCGGGACAAATAGTGTCAGTCCAAGAGATCGGGTAAATGCCGCAAGGGCACCAAACAAACAACCAAGCAACCACCTCTTTGTTCTTGCAAAATAGAGGCAGGATGCACACAGCAGCAAAAACAAACTTTCACTCATAGGCGCTGTGAAGAAAAATGCACCAGGAAGTAGACAGAAATACTTGATAGTACGGATAGCAGTTTGGTGGTCAAAATCCAAAAGAAGCAACCGATAAATTACACAGCCAGCGCCAGCAAAAGAAAGCAGCGAAACAAGCAGCCCAGAATATAGATAGTTGTATAGAATACAATTGACCAAGCGTACCACAATTGGGTAGCCAGGAAGAAATACGAGTTGGACAAGGCGATCCACATCACCTTCAGATAGGTACCAGTCACGAGCGATTGCAAGGTAGTGGTAACTATCAGTACAAGTCCAAAACTCAAGACTATCGACAAATGTTTCTTGATAGCCTATTATGCGTCTGAGTAAAAACGCTGCTACTATGACACTGAGGTTAACTAAAATCAATGAGAAAAAGATTTTTAGCTCGATATTTTTATATGCCATTTTGTGGGTAGGCACTTGTTCAACTTTAGTGATTCTAAGAACAGAGCGCCTTCGCCAAAAAAACATCCATTCTGGGACAAAGCGCAGGCAAACTATTGCAAACAATACTGCACTCAAAAGTGCGGAGCAAAAGCCTGGAATACTCACAACTTTACTACTGCACCATACAAGGAACGCACCAATGAGTACGGCTAATCCACCAAGGGAGATCAAAAGTTCGAGTTTATCCTGAGTACTTCTTTTCATTTTCTGTTGGTCATGCAGAAGCATACTCGGTTTTTGAGTACACCTACATTCTCCTTTCTAAAGTTTAGATCACCCGATGTTTATTTCAGAACTGCTAATACTGATTTTTCCAGCTGATACATTTAAGATGAAAAAATTGTATTCTCCGTCCTCTGGAATTGTAATGGGCAACGTTGTTGATCCAATAAAGATACGCGGATTTGATACAATAGTATAGTTTCCATCTTTTTGGTACCCAAGGTACACACTCCATCCGTCCTCGGCGTTTTCGACAGGGACAACATCTAAAGTAATCATCACCGTTTGCCCCGATTTGAGAGACCACGTTCCCCCATTGTTTGTATAAGTAGCCATGTGAGCATTTGATTCTTCATGTGGGCCTGAAATGCCATTTATACAATTCACGGTTTCACCATAAAAATTTGTGTTATCAATCCTTGTATCTGTGTAGTTGGAGTTGATGGAACCATTTATGGAACGAGATATTACTTTGCCATCTGTAGTAAGCAGTTCCGTACTATAAGGTTCGGCATAATTAGTTTGTAAAGGGGCTTCACACGCAAATGCTACAAATATGTTTGTGAAGCAAACGAGTAGTAGAGCTGCCATAGCAACGGATAGACAAGAAGCTTTTTTATATTTCATGATTGAAATAATTCTTTCCTCGGCAGAATTCGTGCTAAAGTAACTCCTAATGGGAGAATATGCATTGCGTGCTTCAGCAATTTCAATCAGTGCGTAAGCATATTCTTTTTTCGTCGTTTTATTTGCACCAAAATGTTTTAAGACCTCTTCATCGCAGGTCATCTCCAAGTCCCGGTTCAGTAATATTGACATAACCCACACCAATGGATTGAACCAATGCACACAAACGGCACATAATATAAAGACTTTGCGAAGCATATCGAAGCGCCGCAAATGGAAATACTCGTGAGTTAAGACATAAGAAATGGACTGCGTGTTATTTATGTCCATTGTTTTAGGAAGGATAATTCGTGGACTAATAATCCCAACTGCAAGCGGAGTAGTAATTCTATCTGATTGTAAAATTCTTAGCGGTCTATACAGAGTGTGCTTTGACTGCCATTCCACTATAGTTGGGGTATTGGTAACAGGTATAGAAAAACGAAGTTCTTGATAATCTTTGAAAATGAAAGCACTAAAAACCACACCAAATACGACCATCCCAGCTATCCAAACTGATATCATAAGCGATGATGATATGGTAGTTTTTGAAGCAATCAGTTGTTCTAATGGTAAAATTCTGAAATCTGCCAGGGCTATATTGATCTCTGCTTGTACACTCGCAGAAGTTTTGCCGACATCTTTTTGCAATTCGTTAAAAAAAGTAAGGATATTCCATTTCGCAGGAAAAGACAATGGAACGAGAAGTTTTATCAGCACGATATCCCATAAAATTAGAAAACTTTTTTTGGGCAACTTATTCATGCCCAAAGCACGAATAAGTACAATGCCTATAATAAGAATTCCTGCTTGGATACTCATTTGTAGTAGTGTCATATCTTAGACCCTCATTCTAAGTCATCTATGAGTTTCTTTAGGCGCTCAATCTCAACATTGGATAATTTTCTGCCGCTCAAATAGGCAGACAAGAACATTTCGGATGAACCATCAAACAGTTTATCGATCAAATTGGTTGTTTCTTGTTGCTGCACTTGCTCTTTACTAATAATAGCGTGACACAAGAAATTGGGTTCGAGACGTTCAATCGCTTCTTTTTCGATAAGTTTTTTAATCACAGTGTATGTCGTATTTCGATTCCACCCTATTTGTTGATTCAAAATATTTGCAATCTGACCGGCGGTTAAATCACCGAGTTTCCAAAGCGTTTCCATAACTCTTAGCTCTGAATCAAATAGCTTCACAATAATGCACTCCTCTCATGTGACTATTTGAATAGTCACATTTCAATATTACCACCATGCTCACATACTGTCAATGACTATCTCAATAGTCGCTTTCGTGATCTCAGAGAAATAGGCGAGCAATGCCCCGAATAGCCATTCGGCTTCCGGCGCTGCTTGTTGAAGGTATCCCTCAAGTCCCCATGAACGCAGAATTTCATTCTGTGGCTGCGTGTCCGTGGGACGCTTTTGAGGCTGTTGCTCCACTTTCGTTTTGCTACAGCCTCTTTGAATCTATCTACAAATCATAATTAGTGGTGAAAACACCCTTGACAAATCTCTTCCCAGAAAACCCTGCTGAGCAAATACGCTGCCGAACACGGGTTTCGGAATATCCAATTCTTTATAGATGACGGATATTCTGGAACCAGCTTCCAGAGGCCGGGGTTCCAGGAGATGATGCGATATGTGAAGGATTACAGCGTATCCGCTGTGATTGTCAAAGACCTGTCCCGGCTGGGAAGGGAGTATTCCTATATGGGGCGGCTACAGGATTTCATCTTCCCCGCTTATGACGTCCGCTTTATCGCTATCAACGACGATGTAGACAGCGCCAAGGGGGAAAATGATTTTGCGGTGTTCAAAAATGTATTCAACGACTATTATGCCAAGGATACCAGCAAGAAAATCCGGGCGGTGGTAAAAATGCGGGGCGAAGCCGGGGAGCATATCGCCAGCAACCCGCCTTATGGCTACATAAAAGACCCGCAGGACAAAAAGAAATGGATTGTGGATGAAGGAGCGGCAAAGGTGGTGCGGCGTATCTTCAACCTCTGCATTGCGGGGAAAGGCCCCATGCAGATCGCAAAAATCCTCACAGACGACAAGGTGCTGACCGTCACCGCCTATCACGCAAGGCAGAAAGGCTGGACCATGCCGGAGAATCTTTATCAGTGGTGCGCAAAATCTGTCGCCGGGATATTAGAGCGACGGGAGTACACGGGTTGTACCGTGAACTTCAAGACCTATACCAAGTCCCTGAAATTCAAAAAGCGGATGGAAAACCCGGTTGAGAACCAGAAAGTCTTTGAGGACACCCAGCCCGCCATCATTGAGAAGGGCCAGTGGGAACGGGTGCAGGAACTGCGGAAGAACAAACGCAGGCCGACAAAAACAGGAAGGACCAGCATGTTCTCCGGCCTGCTCTACTGCGCCGACTGCGGAGCCAAGCTGTACTTCTGCACCTGCAAGAGCTACAAGGACAACAGCCAGAATCATTTCGTCTGCTCCAATTACAAGAGCAACACCGGCTCCTGCAAAATCCACTATATCCGGGAACAGGTGCTTTACCGGATCGTACTGGAGACTATCCAGCGGACATTGACTTACGTCCGTATGTTCCGGAAGGATTTCAAGCTGGAAATGCTGGCGCAGGACGAGGAAAGCCGTAAGGCGGAACTGGCGGAAAAGCAGAAAGCCCTCTCCGGAGCAAAAAAGCGGATGGAGGATTTGGACAGGATTATCCAGCACATCTATGAGGACAATGTGCTGGGCAAGCTGTCTGACAGCCGGTACTTAAAATTATCCCGCCAATATGAGAAGGAGCAGGCAGAGATTGAGCAGCTTGCCGCTGTGCTGGAACGGGAAATTGAAACACAGGCCGGGCAGGTTTCCGATGTAAACAAGTTTCTGAAGCTGGTGGACAAGTACCTGGATATTCCGGAACTCGACGCCGCCATCCTCAATGAGCTTGTGAGCAGGATCGTGGTGCACAGCCCGGCAAGGGAGAACGGAAGGAAGCAGGTGCGAATCGATCTGTATTTCACCTATGTGGGGCAAATCCGCATTCCTTTGAAGATTGGAAGGGAGTCCTTAAACGAATCGGAACCGGCGTGACTTGACACGCCGGTTCCTACCAAAATTCTTTTTACTTCCTTATGGGACGTTGCCTAATTTCTGCCCCTTTTAAATTGAGTTTATTTACAGGGTAAGGGAAGGTGCCGCATATGTACGAGCACCGAGTTCCTGATCTAGCATATACAACCCTTTGGCATCTGTACCGAATAGCTCCATCTTTTTAATGAGATCCGTCGCATTGGTTTCTTCTTCACCCTGCTCCTTGACAAACCAATCCAAAAACTGTACCGTTCTAAAATCCTTTGCCTCAGCAGCGGCATCATAGATTGTATGTATCAACTCGGTTACATACTGCTCGTGCTTCAAAGCGGCTTTCAATGGGTCTATATTCTCTTTCAAGCCAGATAGATCCGGCTTATCAATTGCTTCAAAAGTTATCGGCAGATCATTGTTCTGCATGTACTGGACAAATAACATGGCGTGATCGCGTTCTTCCTGGGCCTGTACTTGGTACCAGTTTGCAAAGCCATCCAACCCTTTATCGTCATAAAAATTGGAAAAGCTCAAATACAAGTAAGCAGAATAGAACTCCTTATTGATTTGCGTATTCAGCAGCTTGGCAACTTTTTCATTCAACATATCCATCAACTCCTCTTTACTGAAAACCGAGTTTTTAATTCGCCCTTGGTTTTAGTTAGTTTGATTATACGCATTATAAAATATTCTGGCATAAAATACAAAGCAAGACTCGTGCGCTGTAATTTAAAGGGTTCCCAATATATTTGCTATTACGTATATAATGGAAATATAATTATTTTACATTCTTTAAGATTGAAATATGACTGACAATTTACTGAATTATTAAATGGAATAAGTTTACAATTATATAAAATTTAGAAAAAATAGAAACAAAATAGAAATTCATATTTACATTTTGGATCAATACAAACCATTCAATTCCTACGATGAGAACGAGCAAGGGATTTGAACAGAACAGATAAACATGATACTATATGAATTCAACCGTGGTTGAAAGATTATAAACCTTACAATCAAATGAAGGAGATCAACATGGCAATTTCCTATACATTGGTGCATCAGGATAAGCATACGGGCGCGCGTGCTGGCATTGTGCATACGCCGCACGGGGATATTCCAACACCGGTCTATATGCCGGTTGGCACGCAAGCGACGGTAAAAGCGATAACGCCGCAGGAGCTTTGGGATATGGGGGCACGCATTATTTTAAGCAACACCTATCATTTGGCGATGAGGCCTGGAAGCAACTTGATCCAAGAGGCGGGTGGATTGCATGAATTTATGCGGTGGCCCGGTGCTGTGCTGACGGATAGCGGCGGTTTCCAAGTATTTTCGTTATCCGGAACAAGAAAAGTTACAGAAGAAGGGGTTGAGTTCCGATCGCATATTGATGGGAGCAAGCACTTTTTTACACCGGAAAGCGTGATGCAAACGGAAGAAGAATTAGGTGCGGACATCATCATGGCGTTTGACGAATGTGCGCATCATGATGTAGATAAAAAATATGCGATGGCTGCGATGCGCCGAACGCATAATTGGGCAGAGCGATGCAAAAAGGCGCATACCAATACGGAAAAGCAATCCTTATTTGGCATTGTGCAGGGCGGTATGTTTGAAGATCTAAGGGCCATTAGTGCAAAAACCATCGATGCGATGGATTTTCCGGGCAACGCAATCGGAGGATTGAGCGTAGGAGAGGAAAAACCGGTGATGTATCGGTTATTAGAGGTAACGACACCGCTTTTGGCCCCTGAAAAACCTCGCTACCTAATGGGTGTGGGAAGCCCGGATTGCCTGATTCAGGGCGTTTTGCGCGGGGTGGACATGTTTGACTGTGTGATGCAGACAAGAATGGGAAGAACGGGCGCTGCATTTACCAGGAAAAAGCGAATCAATTTGCGCAATGCCAAATATGCTCGTGATTTTTCACCGATAGAGGAATCTTGCCAATGTCCCGCGTGCAAGGCAGGGTTTACAAAAGCGTATATCCGTCATCTCATCTATGCACAAGAAATTTTGGCAGCGCGATTGATAAGCATGCATAATGTGTATTTTACCATCGATTTAATGCGCCGGATGAGAGAGGCGATTTTGGAAGACCGTATGATGGAATTTGCGCAGGAAAACATGCCGGATGCTTGACGCCGTTCTTTGTTTCATGTAGGATATGAATAGCTTGTTTATGGAGGAAAAAACATGGATCAGAACATAGGGACAATGATCACACAAATCCTGCCTTTGCTGCTGTTGATTACTGTGATTATCTTTATTACCATCATGCCGCAGAGAAAGCGTGAAAAGCAGGTAAAGCAGATGCTAGAGGAGATGAAAAAGGGCGATTGGGTCCGTACCATCGGCGGCGTTGTGGGCAAGGTATATGCTGTAAAAGGAGAAAATGTGATCTTGGAAACCGGCCCTGATAAGGTGAAAGTGACCTTTACAAAGGGCGCGATTGCTACGGTCGGTGATGCTGAGGTTGAGGCGGACGGCCTGGCCGAGTCCGATATTAAAATGGCGACGAAGGACGGCAAAAAAGAAAAATAATCTTGACGTGCAACCATAGGATTATCCCGGAGAACTCTCCGGGATAACTGCTATACAATGCACACTTGCACTTAGGGGCTGAAAGACCTGAAAGTGCCAGAATAAATCTAAAAGAAAGAAGGAGCAAGAGGACATGAATAACTTTACGTATTCTATTCCGACCACTGTGTTCTTCGGAAAAGGACAGGTGGAGAACCTGCCGGGCGCCATCAAGCAGTACGGCAAAAAGGTACTGATGGTATACGGCGGCGGCAGCATCAAAAAAATGGGCCTGTATGACAAGATCGTTTCTTTGTTCAAAGAAAACGGGATCGAGTGGGTAGAGCTCAACGGAGTAGAGCCCAATCCGCGTGTTACCTCGGTCAACAAAGGAGTTCAACTTTGCCGTGAAAATGGTGTTGAGGCCGTCTTGGCAGTGGGCGGCGGTAGCACGATCGACTGTTCCAAGGTCATTGCGGCGAGCGTGGCCTATCCTGGCGATGCTTGGGATATCGTAATTGGCAAGGCGGAAATCACGAAGGTTCTGCCGGTATTCAGCGTTTTGACCCTCTCTGCTACCGGCTCTGAAATGGATCCGACGGCGGTTATCTCCAATATGGAAACAAACGACAAAGAAGCAGTGGCCAATCCTGGCATGCTTCCCAAAGCCTCCGTATTGGACCCGAGCTATACTTTCTCCGTTTCCAAGTACCAGACGGCGGCGGGCACGGCGGATATCATGAGCCATATCTTTGAAGTATATTTCAGCCGTGTGAAAGATGCATACATGCAAGACCGCATGGCGGAAGCTTTGCTGAAAACATGTATCAAATACGGGATCATTGCTGTTAACGAACCGGACAACTACGAAGCGCGCGCCAACCTGATGTGGACTTCCTCTTGGGCTATCAACGGTTTGCTGACCATGGGCAAAGAGGTTGCTTGGACGGTTCATGGCATTGAGCATGAGCTGAGCGCATACTATGATATTACCCATGGTGTAGGGCTTGCAATTCTGACACCGGCATGGATGGAATATGTGCTGAGCGATGAGACGGTTGATAAGTTTGCAGAATACGGCGTCAATGTATGGGATATCGATAAGAGCCTGGATAAATATGAGATTGCCCACAAGGCAATCGATAAGACCAGGGAGTACTTCAAGCTGATGGGTATCCCCTCCTCCTTGAGCGAGCTGGGTATTGGCGAAGAAAACTTCGAGATCATGGCAGAGAAATCTGCTCGTGGCTTGGATGCTGCTTATGTACCTCTGAAAAAAGAGGACATCATCAAGATCTACAAAGCTTGCCTATAAAAGTGAAAAAAGAGGCCCAGATGGGCCTCTTTTTTTATCGAATTTTCCAATAGACGCTTTTTTATCATATATATCCTTGCCGTCACATACCATTTAGCAGAGAGTGCGAGGTGAGATAAATGGCAAAAAAGGTCAAAAAACAAAAGAGAACCGGTGGGGAAAAAAGCGCCTCATTGGCTGGCAATGCAGCGCAGATTCTAAAGGGATGCATCGGGGGGATCATCTTTACAATTGCAGCGGTTTTAATATTTGCATACCTATTGAAATCCATGTCCTTATCCGACGGCGTAATTGCGCCTGTAAATGAGGGAATCAAAATGATTGCTGCTCTGCTTACAGCTTATTTGGCAACAAAAAAAGCTGGGGGGCCTGCCTGGCTGATCGGCGCATTGAGCGGCGTAGTGTATATGGCACTTGGTTTCTTTGTCTTTTCACTGCTGGATGGTGGTATGGGCATGTGGCAGATTTTGCTTTCGGATCTCCTCACTGGTTTATTGGTAGGGCTCATTGGGGGCATAATTTTTCAAACGCTGCTGAGCAAGCCGAAACACACTAGCTACAAGAGGGCGTAAATACAAAAAGGATGGGAAGGCAGCCCATCCTTTTTTATTATATTGACGGAAGATTCGCGAACCCATATAATAAACCAATAAGTATTATTTCTTTGGACGAGCCCAGGAGGTTGTGGGAATGAGAAAGCAAGGCATCGTCAGGTTGACTATTTTTTTGGTCATTCTGGCCGTGATGCTCTATGTTTCGCTGTTTGGCGTTTCGTTTGGGGTAAAGGAGATTTTACCGATGGCAACCCAATTGAAACAAACCAAGCTGGGGCTGGATCTGACCGGTGGTTTTTCCGCTGTATATGAGGCCAGCGATGAAGGCATAGAGGATTTTGACAGCAAAATGGGCGGAACGATCACCATTTTGCAAAAACGGTTGAGCGATAAAGGGATGACTGAAGCCACCGTTACCCGACAGGGGGATAGAGGCATCCGTGTTGAGATCCCATCTGCAGAGGAAGATCCATCCACCATCAGCGAATATTTGAGTTCCCCAGCCAAGCTGGAGTGGAAAGACGCCGATGGCAATGTCGTCGTGGAAGGAGAGCATGTTACCCAAGCTAAGGCGGGCAACATGGACGGGAAATGGGTGGTTTCCTTTAGCCTGGACAGTGAAGGCACCGCAGCATTTGCGGAGGCGACAGCAAACAACATAGGCAAACAGCTTAGCATCTATGTGGATGACAAGCTCATTTCTAGCCCCACGGTGAATTCTGCGATCACCGGGGGTAGCGGCGTCATAGAAGGTAGCTTTACGGCCGAAAGCGCGCAGGAGCTAGCAACGCAGATAGAATCCGGTGCCCTGCCTTTGACGCTTCAAGAACAGGAAGTGCGTATGATCAGCGCGACGTTGGGCTATGATGCGCTAAGCAAAGGCGTAATTGCCGGCATCATTGGTATTGTGGTGATCATGCTATTCATGATCTTTATTTACAGGCTGCCTGGGTTGATGAGTTGCATTGCGCTTTTGTTCTATATTGTTATCATGTTCTTCTGTATTCTTACAATGCCTAAGGTACAGCTAACGTTGCCCGGTATTGCCGGGGTGCTATTGTCCATCGGTATGGCCGTAGACGCAAACGTCATTATCTTTGAGCGTATGAAGGAAGAGCTTCGGGCGGATAAATCAATCCATACAGCTGTGGAGAATGGATTTAAGAGAGCTTTTTCCGCTATACTGGATTCCAACGTCACCACGCTGATCGCAGCTGTTGTCCTAATGATTTTTGGTGTAGGCAGCATTCAAGGTTTTGCCTTTACGCTGGCCATTGGCATTGGCTGTTCCATGATTTCCGCTATCTTCATAACGCGTTTTCTGCTTCGCCAGGTTGTAAAAATTGGCGTAAAAAATAGAAAATGGTTTATAAAACAGTGAGGTGATGGCGATGAAGTTTTCCTTTGTAAAGCATAGCAAGAAATTCATAATTCTTTCGGCTGCCATTATCCTCATTGGGATACTATGCGCCGTTTTTATGGGCGGATTTAACCTTGGCATCGATTTTACGGGCGGCTCGATTTTGACGGTAGACCTCAAGCAAACCTATGATATCGAAGATTTGCAAAATTGCGTATCCAACGCTGGGGAAAAGGGATTTACCGTTTTCAGACTGGATAAGTCGGGAGAAGGCACACAGGCCCAAATGAGGATACGGCCGCAAGCTGATGAAGCGGCGGACATTGCGCAGAGAGACACTATCATGGCAAAGATCCATGAAGTATATCCGGAAGCTGAGCTGATCAATGTAGAGCGTATTGGGGCGGTGGCAAGCGCATCACTGATTAAAAATGCGGTTCTCTCAGTAGCGATTGCCGGCGCATTGATTCTGCTGTATATCTCAATTCGCTTTGAATTTCATTTTGGCGTATCCTCTATCATCTGTTTGTTGCATGATGTATTGATCATGATGGCGTTTGTGTGCATTTTCCGCGTGGAGATCAATAGTTCTTTTATTGCGGCTGTGCTGACGATTGTAGGTTATAGCATCAACAACACCATCGTGGTGTTTGATAGGATGCGGGAAATAAGAAAGGCAGACCCTGCCATAGAGCTGGATGAATTGGTAGATAGTTCGTTACGGAAAACGCTGACGAGAAGCCTTTATACGTCCGCCACAACATTGGTTACCATTGTGATTCTGTTCATTTTGGGCCCGTCCTCGATCAAGGAATTTGCGTTCCCAATTATCGTCGGCTTGGTGGCGGGCACATATTCTAGTCTGTTCTTAGCGGCCCCAATATGGGATATGATGGTTCGGCGGAGCAAAAAGGGGATAGAGGTTGCAGCTGTGCCGATGGATAAACAAGCCAAAAAAGCGGAGTATGAAAAAAACAAAAACAAAAAAGCGCAAAAAGCCAAGCGGAAGTAAACGAAACGATTGCTGGTTTGCGCCGGAAAGCCTTTCGGATGAGCGAGAGGCTTTTCCTATATCCCAAGAAGGGAGGATGAAAGATGCTGACCTTTCGCGTGCCGAAGCATACAGAAGAGGAATTGGCGTGTATTACAAGGATTGCAAAGCATACGGGATTGACGCGCCAGGCTGCAGGCCTTTTATACAACAGAGGGATCCATGAGACGGAACAGGCAGACGCCTTTTTGCAGGGGAATGTGTTTCATGATCCATTTTTCTTAGAGCATATGGAGCAAGCAGTAGATTGCATTGAGCAGGCGCTGGCCGAGAAAAAGCATATCACGGTGTATGGGGATTATGATTGCGACGGCGTATGCAGCTGTGCTGTTTTGGCGCCTATGCTGGCGCAGGCAGGGGCAGAGGTTAACATCGTCATCCCGGATAGAAAACAGGATGGCTATGGGCTGAATGCGGAGGCTGTCAAGCGCATTGCACAGACAAGCGATCTGCTCATAACGGTGGATTGTGGCATCACAAACCTCAACGAAGCTGCCCTAGCAAAGCAGTTGGGATTGCAGCTGATTATAACGGATCACCATGAGCCGCTGGAGGAGTTGCCGGATGCCATAGTTATAAACCCCCACATTTCGCCGGATTATCCATTTCATATGCTTTGCGGGGCAGGCGTTGCATTTAAGCTTTGCCATGCGCTTTTTGGATTTGAACGAGCCATGGAGGCCATTGATTTGGTGGCGATGGCAACGGTAGCGGATATTGTGCCTCTGTTGGATGAAAACCGATCCATCGTGAAAAAGGGCCTAGAACGTATGAATCAACGGCCGAGATATGCCATTGAGGCACTGAGTAAAGTATGCGGATTGCATGGAAAACAGATAGGATCTGGCAATATTGGGTTTGGCTTTGGCCCGAGAATCAACGCTGCAGGACGGCTGGGGGATGCAAAGCGGGCGCTGCGCCTGCTTCTGGCCGAGGATCGGAAGAACGCGATGGAATTGGCTGTCGAGCTGGATGAAGAGAATCAACGCAGGCAGCAGACGGAGCAGGAAATGCTCAAGCAGGCCTGTCAGCTGCTGGATGAATATGTAGACAGCCAACGCGTTGCCGTGGTGGCAAAGGAGGGCTGGCACAGCGGGGTAGCGGGCATTGTGGCCTCAAGGCTAGTGGAACTGTATCAACGGCCGAGCGCTGTAATCTGTTTGGAAAATGGGGTAGCGACGGGTTCTGCCAGGGGCATTCCAGGCGTGAATATCTTTGAAGCGCTGGATGCATGCCGAGACCTGATGATTAAATATGGCGGACATGCTCAGGCGGGTGGGTTTTCCTTAAAGCAAGAAAACTTGCCGGCTTTCATGGAGCGATATAATGAGTTTTTTTGTACGCACTATCCACTTTCTACCTGGGTTCCAACGGTGGATTGCGATGTATTGCTGACGCCGGAGGATGTAACGGTGCCTCTGGCAGAGAGCTTTTCTGCCATGGCGCCGTTTGGCATGGGAAATCCCACGCCGACCGCCCTATTTGAAAATGTACGGGTGATTTCTTCTGCTCCTTTAGGGAAAACGGGAGATCATGCCAAATATGTATTGGAGAAAGACCAGCATACAGCGGAAATGATTGCTTTTCGCATTGCCGGCAAGGATATGCCGATACCAAATCAAAGAATCGATGTTTCCGCTGTGCTGGAACTGGATGAGTTTCGGCAGGTAAAACGGGCCAAATGCCTATATAAGCAACATAGTATTCATGTAGAGGGCCTCGAGGATCTGGCAAACACGCTGGACTGCCAATTGATATTTGATCTGGCCAAAGCACTGCCGTCCTTTTCTCCGCGGTTCCAGGATTACAGCGCATTTTACAAGGCGGCTCATGAGCATCCGTTTGGAACATATGTTTGCTGCTTAACGCCGATTGCGGCAAACCGCCTTTTCAAGCAGATTCGAGAGGATGGTTTATCAGCGATTATCGATCTGTCCGTATTGCATTATCCCAAAAATAAGCATCGAATGAATGCGCTGCTTGTGGGGGGTGGCGCATGGAGAAAAGAACTCCCGGTGCTGGATGATACACAGGAAATAAAATCGACGGTTTCCAAAATGAGGCTGTGCCGGGAGGACTTGATTCGTGTATACTTACAGTGTAAGAAGATGGGCTCCGGCGCGATGCAGCTTCGTGAGCGATGTCATCGGCTTTCACTGTCCGCCGGGGTGGAGCCTTACCAGGCGGCTGCAGCCCTGGCAATCTTTGAAGATCTGGCTTTTTTAAACTTTGAACAGAGTACCATGTGGGTAGATCCGCATCCTCAAAAGAGCGATTTGGGAGAAAGCAGCATTTATACGGCACTGCAAAAAGGGTGGTGATACGATGCAAGGACAAGAGATGACCAAAGAGTTGCTTGAGCAGCAAAAACAGACCTTTGCGCCCTGGATGGCGCAGCTAAAGCAAACCTTGCCGGAAGATCAATATGATTTGGTAGATCGTGTGCTTGAATTTGCTGCGTGCGCGCACCATGGGCAATTTAGAAAATCTGGAGAGCCATACATCACCCATCCCTGCGCTGTTGCCAAGATATTGATTGATTATGGCATGGATTATGAGACCATAGCCGCAGCGTTGCTGCACGACGTTGTGGAAGATACCGAGATGAGCCGGGAGGATATTACACAGCGTTTTGGCGCTGTGGTGGCGCATTTGGTAGATGGCGTAACAAAGCTGGATAAGATCAATATGGTAAGCCGTCAGGAACGCCAGGCTGAGAGCTTGCGCAAAATGCTGATGGCCATGGTAAAGGATGTCCGGGTCATCATCATCAAATTGGCGGATAGGCTGCACAACATGCGCACGCTCTATGCGCTCAATGAAGAGAAACGCAGACGGATCGCGCAAGAGACACTGGATATTTATGCACCGATTGCTCACCGGCTTGGGATATACGCCATACGTAGTGAGCTGGAGGATCTGGCCCTAAAATATCTGGAGCCGGAAAAATACGAGTACATTGTTTCCGAGGTTGCCAAGTTGCGTCCCAGACAGGCAGATTTTTTGCAAAAGCAGATGGACTTTTTCAAAACGCAGCTCACGGAGATGGGCATTGAATGTGAGATCGAGGGACGGGAAAAGCACGTATATTCTATTTATAAAAAAATGGTGAATCAAGGCAGAGAGCCGAATGAGATTTATGACCTGATGGCGATGCGTATCATTGTGAATACTGTAAGGGATTGCTATGCGGCATTGGGTATGGTGCATACGTTGTATAAGCCTATTCCTGGACGGTTTAAGGATTTTATTGCGATGCCAAAATCCAATATGTACCAATCCCTGCATACGACCGTTATCAATTCTGCCGGTATTTTGTTTGAGGTGCAGATTCGTACCTTTGAAATGCATCGCACTGCGGAATATGGCGTAGCGGCGCATTGGAAATACAAGGAAGGCAAAGAGGATAAGGATTTTGACGAGAAGATCGCTTGGTTCCGCGATTTAAAAAATATTAAGGATGATGAGCCGGACCCAGAAGAAACCATCGATGTTACGCGTTTGGATATGTTTACTGACGAAGTCTTTGTTTTTACGCCAAAGGGAGAGGTCATTACGCTAAAGCGAGGCTCTACACCCATCGACTTTGCGTACAGAATTCACTCTCGTGTAGGCGACACCTGTGTTGGCGCGAAGGTAAACGGACGCATTGTACCGCTGGATACAGAATTGAATACAGGCGACGTGGTGCAGATACAAACGCGCAAGGATGGCCATCCCAGCCGCGACTGGCTGCTGATTGCAAAAACCAACAACGCGAAGAATCGGATAAGAGGCTGGTTCAAGCGCGAAATGAAGGATGAGAACATCGCAAAAGGGAAGGAGATGCTGGAAAAAGAGGCAAAACGGCAGGGGTTTGACCTCTACAAGGATCTCTTTATCTCTGAATGGTTGGAACCTATCTTCAAGCGTTATACCTTTCATGAGATGGATGACCTATATGCCGCGGTAGGATGCGGCGGTGTATCGACCAATCAGATATTGCAGCGCTTGATCGAGGAATGCCAGAAAAAGCATAAGCAGGAACGCAAGGCGGAGCTTTTGGAAAAGGCCAAACAAGCAGCGCACAGAGCCAACCAGAATGCCAGGACGCCTTCGCATGGCGTAATTGTAAAGGGCCAAGAAAATATGTTGGTTCGTATGGCACACTGCTGTAGGCCTGTGCCGGGAGATCCTATTGTGGGCTTTATCACCAGAGGGCGCGGCGTAAGCATACATCGTGCAGATTGCTCCAATCTTTTAAGTTTGATAGACCAGGGAGACGATCGGATCATCGAAGTGGCTTGGGCAGAGGAATCTCCGGAAGGGTATCGCGCCTGTTTAAGCGTTATTGCGCTGGACAAAACAGGTGTTATGGCGGAGATGACGCAGATCCTCTCCAGCATGGGTGTGCCCATTACCAGCGTTCAGGGACATAGAGGGAAGAACAAGGTATTCCATACGGAATTTGAAATCATGATCCAAGACATTGATCAGCTGGAACGCATCATCAAGCAATTTCAAAAGATGCCGTATGTCATTGAAGCCTATCGGGGGACGATGTAACGATGAGAGCAGTATTGCAAAGGGTAACCGAAGCGGAGGTTTGCGTAGCAGGGAAAACGATGGGACGCATCGGCCCCGGCTTGGTTGTTCTGCTGGGCGTAGAGCAGGGCGACACGGAATCAGATGCTGTGTACGTGGCGCAAAAGATTGCGAATTTGCGGATATTTTCCGATGAAGAAGATAAAATGAATCTTTCTGTGCAGCAAACTGGAGGCAGCGTTTTGATGGTTTCTCAGTTTACGCTGATGGGAGATGCCAGAAAGGGACGCAGACCGGGTTTTACACAGGCTGAAACGCCGGAACGTGCGGATGAGCTATATAAAAAGACCTGCGATTTGCTAAGACAGATGGGTCTATGCGTAGAAACGGGTCAGTTTCAGACGCATATGCAAGTTCATCTTGTCAACGACGGCCCTGTAACCCTTTTGCTGGATAGTAAAAAACTGTTTTGATGGTGGGAAGCATTTTGTTTGCAATAGAGACAAAAGATGAATACATGAGAAATGAATTGGCTGAAGAAATTCGTATGTTTGTAGCGGAAGAAGACGCCAATATTGTTGTAAAGCATTGCGCAGATCCCTTACAGGGCTATATGCGGCATACTGTGGAAGTAACCATGGGAGATAAGCAGACCGGTGCGCAAATAGAGGGAGCGCCACTCGACGAACAGCCAATGATCAAAAAGCGCCTAAATAAGCGGGCGGCAAAGCTGGCAGTCTACCAATGTATGGTGCAGCTTACAGGGAGGACGCAGCCTTGGGGCAGCTTAACAGGCGTAAGGCCGGTCAATCTTTTGCGGCAGCTGGAGGCAGAAGGGGCGCGGGATCAGTTTGTAGATCTGCTGGGAGTGCACCCGGAAAAAGCACAGCTGGCAGAGAGCATTATCAAAAGGCAGGATGCGATGATGCGGGAAACAGATCAGAGCAGCCTTTGTATCTATGTAGGCATTCCCTTTTGCATCACGCGCTGCTCGTACTGCTCTTTTCCTGCCGTGGTCGCCAAAAAAGGGCAGAGAGAATCGTATGTAGCTGCGCTCCTTCAAGAAATCGAGGCTGCGGGAGAGATGATTCGCCGACAGCATAAGAGCATCTGCGCTGTGTACTTGGGCGGCGGCACGCCTACGGCATTGACGGATCAACAGATGCAGCGTGTGATGGAAGCGATGCAAAGGGCCTTTGGCACAGGATATGAATATACGCTGGAGGCCGGCCGGCCGGACACGATTACTAAAGAAAAGCTGGGCATTGCAAAGATGTATGGGGTAAACAGACTTTGCATCAATCCGCAGACAATGCAAAACAAGACTTTGGAGCGCATTGGACGCAGGCATACGGCAGAGGACATTGAAGCATGCTATGCATTGGCAAAGCAAGAAGGCTTTACACATATCAATGCAGACCTAATTGCAGGCCTTCCGGGAGAAACGGAGGAGGATTTTGCCGATACGCTGAAAAGAGTAGAGCACCTGGCTCCCTCATCGCTAACCTGCCATACATTGGCATTGAAGAGAGGAAGCAAGCTCATAGAGGATCATTATGCGCATGGGAATGCGGACACGGTATCGCGCATGGTGGATATGGCCCGTGAAAAAGCAGCGGAGATGGGCATGGGGCCGTATTATTTGTATCGTCAAAAGCATATGGCCGGCAATCTGGAGAATGTGGGGTATGCGAAAACGGGTGACGCCTGTTTGTATAATGTGGCCATGATGGATGAAATGCTGGACGTAGTTGGGCTCGGTGTAGGTGCCGTTGGCAAGCGCATCATAGGAAACAAGATTCAGCGCCAGCCAAATCCGCGGGATATCGGCGTGTATTTAGAGCGTATACATACGATCTGTGAACAAAAAGCCGCGTTTTTCCATGGTTGACAGCAGGGGAAAGCGCTGAGTATAATAAATCATCGCGTAGATGGGAAAAAGTAACAAGCCAAGGCCTTTTACAGGGAGAGCAGCCGCGACTGAAAGCTGCTTATCGGCCTGTTTGCCAAAGACACTCCCGGAGCTGCTCAGAAATGAGACGTATCACCTGCGTTAAAGGTGAAAAGTGGAACTGTATTTTGTTCAACAAGGGTGGCACCGCGGGCTTAGCTTCGTCCCTTACCGTGACCATCTTTTTTTATTTTGGAGGAGGCGTTTGCATGAAATATACTGCGCTGAAAGGCACAAAAGACGTGTTGCCCGGCGAAAGCCATCTCTGGCAGTCGCTGGAATACAATATCCGTTTTTTAACGTCGCTGTATGGATTTCGGGAGATTCGTACGCCTGTAATTGAGCATACTGAGCTATTTTTGCGCGGCGTCGGCGATACGACGGACATTGTACAGAAGGAAACCTATACCTTTGACGACAGGGGAGGCCGCAGCATCACCTTAAAGCCGGAAGGCACAGGCGGAGCGGTCCGTGCTTTTGTAGAGGCTGGCCTATTCAACGAACCGCAGCCGACCAAGATGTATTATTTAAACTGCCCTGTGTTTCGGTATGAAAAGCCGCAGGCCGGCCGGCTGCGCGAGCATCACCAGTTCGGCGTGGAGGTATTTGGATCTGCATCGCCGTATACAGATGCAGAGGTGATTTCCTTGGCCCTAGCGCTGTTTCAGACGCTGGGCTTGGAGGGCTTGGTCGTTCATATCAACAGCATTGGATGCCCGAATTGCCGTCCGGAATATCAGAAGAAGCTGAAGGAATATTTTGCGCCTCATATCAAGGAGATGTGCAAGGATTGTCAGGATCGCTTTGAACGCAATCCGCTTAGGCTTTTGGACTGCAAGGAAGAAAAATGCAAGTCCATGGCGCAGGAAGCGCCCCGGATGATCGACTGCCTTTGCGAGGAATGCCAGACACACTTTGATCAATTACAGGGGGCGTTGAAGACGCTGCACATCCCGTATGAGATTGATCCTGGAATCGTACGCGGATTGGATTATTATACGAAGACCGTCTTTGAAGTAATTTCCAACAAAATTGGCGCCCAGGGTACCATTTGTGGAGGCGGACGGTACGATGGCCTGGTAGAAACCTTGGGCGGCCCCAAAACACCAGGTATCGGTTTCGGCATCGGAATGGAGCGCTTGCTGCTCGTAATGCAGGCCCAGAAATTAGAGCCGCCGACGCCTTCCAGGTGCGATGTGTTTGTCAACACCTTTGGGGATACCGAGCGCGCTTTGGAGATCTGTACGCTATTGCGAGCACGCGGCGTGAAGGCAGATTTTGATCCCAATGGGCGTAGTATGAAGAGCAGTATGCGCTATGCGGAAAAGCTAGGGCCCGCGTGTATCTTGTTTGAAGGAGAGGATGAAAGGGCCAAGGGAGAAGTGCAGATTCGTGCGATGGTAGACGGAGAGCAGAAAGCATATCCGTTTGAGGAAGCTCTGGACAGACTGCAAAAAATATTGGCTCAATTTACCTGGGCATAAATGGAGGAGACAGCATGAAAACAGATATGATGGGAAACTGGAGCCGCGACTGCTTATGCGCGCAGCTGACAGAACAGAATGTAGGGCAGGAGGTTACCGTGATGGGCTGGGTGGATACCCGGCGTGACCTGGGCGGCCTCATCTTCATCGATGTCCGCGATACAAGCGGCGTAATACAGTGCGTATTCGACTCGGCAGAGTATAAGGACTTTGCAAAGGTGGAAAGCCTCCGCAATGAATATGTCGTAGCGATCCGCGGCAAAGTACTGCTGCGGGATGAAGAGACGATCAACCCCAATATTGCAACGGGTACCATTGAGGTTAGGGCAACGGATCTAAAGATTCTATCCGCTGCCAAAACGCCGCCGTTTTATATCGAGGATGGCGTAAACGTACGCGAAGAGTTGCGCTTAAAATATCGGTATCTGGATCTTAGGCGTCCTGAAATGCAGGCAAAGATGAAAATGCGTCATCAAGTGATGCAGCTGGTACGTAATTATTTTTCCGAAAACGGCTTTTTGGAAATTGAAACTCCAATGCTTGCCAAAAGTACGCCGGAGGGAGCACGTGAATATTTGGTGCCAAGCCGTATTCAGCCACACAAATTTTATGCATTGCCGCAGTCTCCGCAGATGTTCAAGCAGTTGCTGATGGTATCCGGCCTGGATCGGTATTTCCAGATTGTCCGTTGTTTTAGAGATGAGGATTTGCGTGCAGATCGTCAACCTGAATTTACGCAGATTGACTTAGAAATGTCCTTTGTATCGCCGGACGATGTGATGAGCGTAAATGAAAAGCTGGTGCAAAAGATATTCCAAGAAACCTGGGGGATGGATCTGCCTGTGCCTTTCCGTCGGCTGACCTATCGGGAAGCTATGGATCGCTTTGGTTCGGATAAGCCAGATACCCGCTTTGGCTTGGAGCTTTGCGAAATCAGCGACCTGGTTGCAAACACCAATTTCAAGGTATTTGCGAGCATTGTAAAAAATGGCGGTACCGTACGCGGCATCAATGTAAAGGGCGGCGTTGATAAATTTGCCCGTCGTGAGCTGGATGCGCTGGTAGAATATGTAAAGCAATATGGTGCTAAGGGCATGGCATGGATTTCCGTAAAGGAAAACGAGCTGCAAAGCCCCATTGTAAAGTTCTTTACGGAAGAAGAGACCAATGCGATCCTGGATCGTATGGGCGCCGAGGTCGGCGATGTTTTAATGTTTGTTTCCGACGTAAATGAGGACGTTGTATTCGATGCGCTGGGGCATCTGCGCCTGCACCTAGGCGAAAAGCTTGGTTTGATTGATCACGACAAGCTGGATGTGCTATGGGTCACGGAGTTCCCGTTGCTAGAGTACAGCGCAGAGGAAAAACGTTTTGTTGCAAAGCATCATCCTTTCACCATGCCGATGGATGAGGACATACAGTATCTGGATTCTGATCCTGGCCGAGTGAGAGCCAAGGCTTACGATCTTGTGATCAACGGTATGGAGGCAGGTGGCGGCAGCTGCCGTATCTACAATCCGGACCTTCAAGCCAAGATGTTTGATGTGTTGGGATTAAGTCATGAAGAAGCGCAGGATAAATTTGGTTTCTTGATCGAGGGATTCCAGTACGGTACGCCACCGCATGGCGGTATGGCCTATGGCCTAGACCGTCTGGTGATGATTTTGACAAAGAGCAAGTCCATCCGTGATGTCATCGCTTTCCCGAAGGTGCAGTCCGGTACGTGTCCGCTGACCGGTGCTCCGTATTATGTGGAGCAAAAGCAGCTGGATGAACTGCATATTGAAACGACGCAGGAAGAAGAGGCTTAAATTGGACTGCATGCAGGATAGAACTGCGCTGCTGCTCGGGGATAGTGCGGTGGCGCAGCTGTCCAAAGCACATGTGATGGTGATTGGTTTGGGTGGTGTTGGCGGTACGGCAGCGGAAGCGCTGTGCCGCAGCGGCGTTGGCAGGCTCACATTGGTAGATGGGGATCAAGTAGCAGTTTCCAACTTAAATCGTCAGATCGTAGCTGTTCGGAGTACCGTGGGCTGGCCCAAAGCGACGGCTATGAAAAAAAGGTTGGAAGAGATCCAACCCGAGGCACTGCTGACTGCGGAGGACTGTAATTTTACCGAACAGACCTCCGAAAGGCTGTTAGCCTTGCAGCCGGACTTTATCATAGATGCAATCGATAGCATGGCGGACAAGCTGTGCCTGATTGTAAAATGCCATCAGAAGGGCCTTTCCATTATTTCCGCAACGGGAGCTGGGAACCGGATGGATCTCCAGCAATTAAAACTAGCGGATGTGTTTGATACGCAGGGAGATCCCGTTTGCCGCATATTGCGGAGAGAACTGAGAAAACAGGGTGTTGAACGCCATATGGTGGTATACTCGCAAGAAACGCCGATGCGGAAGGGCAGGCCTACGGGAAGTATGATGTTTGTCCCGTCCGCGATGGGGCTTCTGCTGGCTCAGCATGTTGTGAGTTGTTTAAAATCGAGGGATGACGTGTGAAAGAGATAGGAACTGTCGTACGGATCGACCAAAACAAAGCGCTTGTATTGTTTGAGCGGTCGTCTGCATGCCAGAGCTGCGGTAGGTGCCAGCGTGCAGAGGGTGCACATATGCAGGTTTGGCTTCCCAATACAAAACAGGCGGAGGTAGGGGATAAAGTCTGTGTAGAATTGGGCGCCAGGGGCATGCTACGCGCTACTTGGCTGGCGTACATTTTTCCGCTTGTGATGTTGTTTGCAGGCGTGGCGGCCGGTTATTTTCTTGCGCCAGAAAACAGCCGAGACATCATCGCTGCCTTTGCCGGGCTTGCGGGCGCCGGGCTTGCTTATATTTTGCTAAAGATAAACAATAAAAGATTTGAAAAAGATGCCGCTTTGCAGCCACAGATGAGGGAAATTGTCAAATAAACGTTTGCTTGGCAAAAGCGAAAGTCTTAAAAATAAATTTGAGAGGGGCAATGAGATGCTACATTATGAAAGAATCAAGCAGGTAGACCAAGAGATCTACAAGGTGTTTGAACAAGAACTCAATCGCCAGCAGACACACCTAGAGTTGATTGCAAGCGAAAACTTTGTGGACGAAGCGGTATTAGAGGCATCCGGTTCGATTTTGACCAACAAGTATGCTGAGGGGTATCCGGGCCGGCGTTACTATGGCGGATGCGAATTTGTGGATATTGCAGAGAACCTTGCCATCGAGCGCGCAAAGAAGTTGTTTGGTGCAGAGCATGTCAACGTACAGCCCCACAGTGGTTCCCAAGCGAACGCAGCGGTGTATTTTGCGATGCTGCAGCCAGGCGATACCATTTTGGGGATGAGCCTGGACCATGGTGGGCATTTGACCCATGGCAGCCCGGTAAACTTCTCTGGAAAAACATACCATTTTGTTTCCTATGGCGTATCGAAGGACACGGGCTACATCGACTATGAACAGGTACGCGAACAGGCGCTCAAACATAAGCCGAAAATGATTGTTGCAGGTTATTCTGCCTATACGCGTATTTTGGACTTTGAAAAATTCCGTCAGATCGCAGACGAGGTAGGCGCCTATTTGATGGTGGATATCGCCCATATTGCTGGTCTGGTTGCCACTGGTGTGCATCCCAGCCCGGTGCCAATGGCGGATTTTGTTACGACCACCACACACAAAACGCTGCGCGGCCCCAGGGGCGGCATGATCATGTGCAAAGAGCAATATGCAAAGCAGATCGATAAGGCGATATTCCCTGGTACACAGGGCGGCCCGTTGATGCATATCATTGCGGCAAAGGCAGTTGCGTTTGAATTGGCACTGCAGCCGGAGTTTAAAACTTACTGCCAGCAGATTGTCAGCAATGCAAAAGCGCTGGCAGCGGCTTTGGTGGAGAATGGCATCCAGCTCGTATCTGGAGGTACCGATAACCACCTGATGCTCATTGATCTTAGAGGGACGGGAAAGACAGGCAAAGTGGCAGAAACGCTCTTGCATTCGGCCAACATCACGACCAACAAAAATGCAATTCCCTTTGATCCTGAAAAACCGTTTGTCACGAGCGGCATCCGTATCGGAACGCCGGCTGTTACGACGAGGGGCATGAAAGAAGAGGATATGAAGACCATTGCTTTGTGCATTGCCGAGGTCATCAAACAGGGTGAACAAGCTGTGCCGCAGGTGAAGGAGAAGGTACTAGCGCTGTGTAAAAAGTATCCTTTGTATCAGGACTAAGCATTCAAAAAAGGGCATGAGATATGCCCTTTTTTTATTTTGCCGATCAAGCGAGTAAAAGAACGAAAATCAGTGCAAAATAATGTTGACAAAATTCCTAGGATATGATATTTTCAAATCAATCTAGAGTAGATTAGTCGGATTTAGGGAGGGCGTAAGTGAAAATTTCTACCAAAGGGAGATACGGCCTCAAAGCCGTGATGGAAATCGCCAGACAAGCAGACAATGGGCATGTTTCTATGCGCGATTTATCACAGACAACGGGCATTTCGGCGTCTTATCTGGAGCAATTGTTTAAAAAGCTAAGAGCAGCCGGTGTTTTGCGCTCCGTGCGCGGCGCACAGGGGGGCTATGCGCTGGCAAAGTCTACACGCGAAATTACGGCCGGCGAAGTGCTCCGGGCTTTGGAAGGCTCGATGGCACCCACCGTATGTGCACAAAAGGAATATGCGGGATGCGTAGGCCGTGAATTCTGCATTGAGTCGTACCTATACCAGCGCATCCGGGAAAGTATAGACAATGTGATAGATGCCATCACATTGGCGGAGATGCTGGAGATAGAAAAGCAGCAATCGTTACAGCGCCCCAAACATCTTTGCGGCGCTCGGGAGGGAATATGATGGAACAGAAGCACATTTATATGGACTATGCGGCAACAACCTATGTGAAGCCGGAAGTATTGGCGGAAATGACCCCGTATTTTACTGAGTATTTTGGCAACCCATCCAGCGTACACAGCTATGCAAGGGAAACCAAGAAGGCAATGGATCATGCCAGGGAGCAGATTGCGGAGGCCATTGGCGCGATGCCTAGTGAGATATTCTTTACCTCTGGGGCCACGGAGAGCGACAACTGGGCCATCAAAGGCATGGCGTATGCGCATCAAAAGAAAGGGAAGCATATCGTCACGACAAAAATAGAGCATCATGCTGTGCTTCATGCCTGCGAGACGTTGGAAAAAGAGGGTTTTCGCGTTACCTATTTGGATGTGGACGAATATGGCCTCGTAACGCCGGAACAAGTGAAACAAGTGATTTGTGATGATACGATTCTTGTATCCGTGATGTTTGCCAATAACGAAATTGGTACCATTGAACCAATTCGGGAAATAGGCGCAGTATGCAGAGAAAAAGGCGTGGTTTTTCATACCGATGCTGTCCAAGCCTTTGGAGCGATACCGATACAGGTAGATGAAATGAATATTGATATGCTGTCCATTACAGGGCATAAGCTCTATGGGCCAAAGGGAACCGGTGCGCTATATATACGAAAGGGCATCATTTTGAAAAACCTGATCGATGGGGGCGCGCAGGAACGTGGAAAAAGAGCAGGAACAGAGAACATTGCAGGCATTGTAGGCTTGGGTAAGGCAGCGCAGCTGGCACAAGCACAGATGAAGGAAAACGCACAACGATTGACGGCGCTAAGGGATAGGCTAATTCAGGGCCTACTGCAGCAGATCCCGGAAACCCGGCTCAACGGCCATCCAACAAAACGATTGCCCAACAATGTTAATGTTTGTTTTCGATATATTGAAGGGGAGTCTTTGCTGCTCTTATTGGATAGGGCCGGCATTGCAGGCTCCAGTGGGAGTGCGTGCACCTCTGGCTCGCTGGATCCGTCTCATGTATTGTTGGCCATAGGCCTGCCGCATGAAATTGCGCACGGATCGCTGCGGCTGACTTTGGGCGCCAGCACGACAGAAGAGGATGTGGATTACGCCATTGAGTGCTTGAAAAATATCGTTTCTCGCTTAAGGGAAATGTCGCCTTTGTATCATCAGTAAAGGAGCTTGTATCCATGTATAGTGAAAAGGTAATGGATCATTTTATGAATCCAAGAAATGTTGGGGATGTAGAGGATGCCAATGCCGTTGGCGAAGTAGGAAACGCAAAATGCGGAGATATTATGAAGATTTCCATGAAGATCAATGATGACGGCGTGATCGAAGATGTGAAGTTTAAAACTTTTGGTTGCGGCGCGGCAGTTGCTACAAGCAGCATTGCAACGGAAATGATCAAAGGAAAAACAGTGGAGGAAGCGGAAAAACTTTCCAACAAGGCCGTGATCGAAGCTTTGGATGGGCTGCCGCCTGCTAAGATCCATTGCAGCGTTTTGGCGGAAGAGGCCGTGAAAGCGGCGCTTAAGGATTATCACGAAAATCATGAAAAATGATTTGCCGAAAATAAACAGCATTGCCAAATAACGCTTTCATGTTTGTGCCCCGGATGGTTCATACTATGGATAGACTATCAAAAGAAAGGGGAATTTGCATGAAAGCCAAATATGTAGTAGCAGGTATGGCGGTTAGCTCTCTTCTCGGAGCTACGGCAGCGCTGGCCATTGCAGGAGATTTGAATGCCAACGGGATGAAAAAAATCTCTAAGCGTGTTGAACGCGGTGCAAAGCAAATGGGTATCCAGCTTTGATCCTAGGCGGCCTTTGGGCCGCCTTTGCTTTTTGCAAAGAATTGGCAAGATGATGCGTGTAGGCGTATAAAATCTTCCTAATTATGATTTGAAAAACAGTGATAAATCAGGTATACTGGTATCAGCCGTATTGAGCAATTTTTAGAATTGAGGTATAAGCGATGGATAGAGATGATCGTACCATGGCATTCGCGCCTGTACGCGATGAGTCCTGTGGGGAAATCCTCTTACGTGTATACGACGCCTTAAAGACCAAAGGATATGACCCCGTCAATCAGTTGGTCGGTTACTTGATTTCTGGCGATCCTACGTATATTACGAGCTATAAGAATGCGCGAAGCCTAATTTGCCGTTTTGAGCGTGATGAGCTATTGGAAGAGGTCATGCGCTATTACCTAACGCATAAAACAGAATAAATGGAAGTTCGTAAGCTTGGACAGAGCGGTCTGGTAGTTTCCCGGCTTTGCTTTGGTACGCTGACGATGGGCCCTTTGCAACGGAATTTTACGCCTTCTTATGGCGCAGAGCTGTTGGCAGAGGGCTTTTTGCAAGGCATAAACTGCTTGGATACGGCGGAGTATTATCAAAATTATGACCACATTCGCGAGGGTTTGCGCTATAAGCCGGATGCAGTTGTCATCACAAAATGCCACGCATACGACAGGGCCGGGGCGTTGGATAGTGTTGACAAGGCATTGTCGGGGCTAGGTAGAAAGTATTTAGACTGTATGATGCTGCATGAACAGGAGAGCAGATGGACGCTGAAAGGACATGAAGAAGCGCTAAACACCTTTGCAGAGCTAAAGGACAAAGGAGTTTTACGCTCTATCGGCGTATCCACTCATTTTGTGGACTGTGCACAGGCTGCATCTATTCATCCCGGGATTGATATTCTTGAGGCCATTTGCAATCAAGGAGGCGTGGGCATCATCGACGGAACGGAACAGGATATGGAAGCTGCCCTTTCCAAGGCCCATGACTTTGGAAAAGGCGTTGTTGCCATCAAGGCCCTGGCCGGCGGACATTACTCGGCCAGCCCGGCCCAAAGCATACGCTATGTGTTAGGAAAGCCCTTTATCGATTGCCTTGCTGTGGGGATGCAAAGCGCAGAGGAGATTGTTTGCAATGTAGCTTTGGCCGAAAATAGATGTAGCGAGGAAATGTTGAGCAGTGTACAGAGGCAAAGCCGTGCGCTGCATGTTGCGGATTGGTGTATAGGCTGCGGTACTTGTGAGCGCAGGTGCCAGGCACAGGCAATCCGAGTAGTCAATGGGAAAGCGATACCGGATCTGGATAAGTGCGTACTATGCGGGTATTGTGCAGGCTCCTGTCCGGAATTTTGTATAAAGGTGTTTTGATATGAAAATAGCAGGACTCGATGTGGGACAAGCACGCATCGGCATAGCAATTTCCGATGAGATGGAAATTTTGGCAAGCAGTGTGGAGAGTTATCACTGCAAAGGGGATATAGAAACAGATGCACGGGCAGTTTCTGAAAAACTAATAGAGCTTGGCGCGCAGAAAATCGTGATCGGTTTGCCTAAAAATATGAACGGTACGGAAGGCCCTGCAGCTGAAAAATGCCGGGCATTTGGAGAGATGCTAGGAAAATTTTTGGATATCGAGCAAGTATATTCCGATGAAAGGTTGACAACCGTGCAGGCGCAGCGTACGTTGATAGGAGCCAACGTATCGAGAAAAAAACGAAAAAATGTAGTGGATAAATTGGCAGCGCAACTCATTTTACAAAACTATTTGGATGCACAGGGGGTTATGCGTTGAAACACAACTGGCAGGATTCCTTTGTGGTCAGGTTGGCCAACGGGAAAAACCAGCAAATGGAATATAGGCTCTGGGCCATTATGCAGCATGATGGAAAGCAATATCTTATAATGCGAGCGGAGGACAATCCGCTTTTGATGGAGGATATTATGCTGTTGCAGCTCGATGCCAATGATAAGAATGAGACATATACAGTTGTCAGCGATTTGGCACCGTTTGCAAAGATCTTGCACAATACGCTGGGCGTAAATACTTCGATACACTGAGAAGGAGAGAAAGACAATGGCATTGTTTCGAAAAAATCCTTTTACTTCGGCCATCAAACAGTATCATTTTTATGAAGCGTTTCAAGAATATCTTGTGGACGAGGATGGCTGTGAAGAACAGCTGCAGGCGTTGATGGAAAAGGATAAGACAGCAGCACAGGACTTTAATAACTACCTGGAAGTATGGAATGATTTTCGCCAAGCAGTCGTCGAGGGCGATTGGGATAAGGCCGATGCAGTGATGGAGAAGATGGAAGCATCCGATCTATATACAAGGGAAGATCTGAAGCATGTGTTGGTGGACTTGGCAGACAAGACAAGCAATTACAATTGCTTTACCATGTATTGGAAGCTGATTGAGGATAAGGATTCCAACAGCGAGCTGGATGAGGCCGTCAATCTGTTGCTGGAATGCCTGCCGGATTGCCCTGAGGCATACGATCAAGCGTTGGACTTTTTGCAGCAAATGATCGATAGCACCTCGAAACTACGAGAAAAACTTACCTATGTGGAACGTGCACTCTCCATTTTTGAGCGCCCTAACTGTAAAGTAGATATTGAGAGAGCGGCTCAATTTATTGCGATTGCCAAGGCGATCAATCCCAAAAGCCAATCCGCGCATAAAGTGGAGATGGCCTTGTACCGTACCGATATGGTGGCATTGGGGCAGGTGCGCCCTCTGGTGGACGCGGGAGAGCTTCAGCAAGCAGTGGATCAGCTTTTGGAAAAGAGCAGGGACCTGCCGCGTAGAATCATAACGCGAGCCATTACAGGGAATTGGGAGGATGCAGAAACCTTTTATCACCTGGGACAGTGTTTATATGATACGACCAAAGATCCCACTGACGCGTTCTACATTGCATCTGCTGTATGGCATAGCGAGTTGAGAGAGCACGAGCATATTTTGCAGGAAAGCATGGAGCTTGGCTTAACAGCAGTTGACCAAATGCCGGACAATGTGCCATACATGGCAACGCTGTTGGATCAGCTGTATCTTGTGCGTCCGTTCCCACTGCCGGATGAGGTAGCAAAGGAATACTGTGAGAAGGTATTGGCGATCGATCCCGAAAATGAAATTGCGATTGAATGTATGAAAATTTACGAAGAACAAAAGGAAGAAGCAGCGCTAGAGATCGAGGGCCCAGAAGAAAATTGATTCTTGCATATCATCACAGGCTTATGATATAATAACTCGGATTAAAACACACCTGTTGGTATACTCCCGCCTTGTGCCCTGTTGTAGGGTTGACGGAGAAAAGCCACAGGGAGGGTAACAAGGAGGAAAAAATGTCTGTTATTTCCATGAAACAACTACTGGAAGCGGGCGTACATTTTGGACACCAAACGCGCCGCTGGAACCCGAAGATGGCAAAGTACATCTTCACCGAACGCAATGGTATTTATATCATTGACCTTCAAAAGACCGTACGCAAAGCGGAAGAAGCTTATATGTTTATCCGCGACGTGGCAGCGCAGGGCGGTTCCGTACTGTTTGTTGGTACAAAAAAGCAGGCGCGTGAAAGCATCGAGCAGGAAGCAAAACGCTGCAATATGTTTTATGTAAACAATCGTTGGTTGGGCGGCATGCTTACCAACTTTAAGACCATCCGCCAGAGCATCGCACGTTTGACCCGTATCAACAATATGGAGAAAAACGGTGATTTTGAAGCGTTGACGAAAAAGGAAGTCAGCAAACTGGTGCTGGAACGTGAAAAACTGGAGAAAAACTTAGGTGGTATCAAAGAGATGCGCCAGTTGCCGAGCGCGCTGTTTATCGTTGATCCCCGTAAAGAGCACATTGCGATTTCCGAAGCACGCAAGCTCGGGATTCCGATCGTCGGCATTTGCGATACCAACTGCGATCCGGATGAATTGGATTATGTAATTCCCGGTAACGACGACGCCATCCGTGCCGTAAAATTGATTGCCGGCAAAATGGCGGACGCTGTGATCGAAGGCCGTCAGGGCGAACAGGAAGAGGAACAGGTAGAAGCGGAAGCCAATGCAGATGCACAGGCTGTGGAAGAGAGCGCAGAGCTGTTTGCAGAGGCAAAGGAAGAACCTGTACAGGCATAAGACAAAACGAGGAGGAGTATATCCATGGCAGTTAGTGCAAGTGATGTAAAAGCGCTGCGTGAAGCTACGGGCGCAGGAATGATGGATTGTAAAAAGGCTTTGACGGAAGCTGATGGCAATATGGAAAAAGCCACGGAGATTCTTCGTGAAAAAGGGCTTGCTGCTGCGGCGAAGAAATCTGGCCGGATTGCGGCGGAAGGCGTTGTGGCCAGCTATATCCATATGGGTGGCCGAATCGGCGTGCTTGTGGAAGTAAACTGCGAAACGGACTTTGTGGCAAAAACGGATCAGTTCCAGAGCTTTGTGCGCGATATTGCAATGCAAATCGCGGCTTCCAATCCTTTGTATTTGTCTTCGGAAGAGGTACCGCAGGATACAATTGATAAAGAAAAAGAGATTCTGCGTATCCAGGCAATCAATGAAGGAAAGCCGGAAAAGATCGTAAACAATATGGTGGAAGGTCGTATTAAAAAATACTTCAAAGAGGTTTGCCTGCTGGATCAGCCGTTTGTCAAAGATCCGGACAAGAGCATTGCCGATTATGTCAAAGAGCAGATCGCAGCTTTGGGCGAGAACATTACCATTCGTCGCTTTACCCGTTATGAAATGGGCGAAGGCCTGCAAAAACGCGAAGATAATTTCGTAGAAGAGGTAATGAACCAAGCAAAAGCGTAATAAAAGGGCCATCGGCCCTTTTTTTATGCCACTATATGTAGATTGACCATAGAAAAAGACGATTTTAGCATTGACGCAGACTTTCTGCCTCTGGTACGCTATTCGTGGTTATGGTATATGCAGGCAGATGTCTGAAATGTTTAATTATGTAGGAGGAAAAACTGTGAAGCCGAAATATCAACGCGTGATCATTAAGATGAGCGGAGAAGCCCTAGCGGGAAACGATCGTTTTGGATTGAACAACGATGTGCTATCGGCAATTAGCGATCAGATCATACAGGCTAAAGAAACCGGTTGTGAGATCTGTGTCGTGGTTGGCGGCGGTAACTTTTGGCGTGGCCGACAAGGCACCAATATGGATAGAACAACGGCAGATTATATGGGGATGTTGGCAACAACCATGAATGCTTTGGCCTTACAGGACGCGTTAGAACAAAAAGGGGCGCAGGTTCGCTGTCAAACTGCCATTGAAATGCGCCAGATGGCAGAGCCATATATTCGTAGGCGTGCGGTGCGGCACTTAGAAAAAGGCCGCGTGGTCATTTTTGCTTGTGGCACAGGCAATCCGTACTTTTCCACAGACACAGCAGCGGCGTTGCGTGCGGCGGAAATGGGGGCGGAAATGATTTTGCTGGCCAAAAACGTGGATGGGATCTATGACAGCGATCCTAAACTGAATCCTGATGCCAAAAAATATGATGATATTACATATAAACAGGTGTTGGCGGATGATTTAGCGGTCATGGATTCTCCGGCGATAGCGCTTTGTATGGAAAACGATATCCCAATCTTGGTATTTGCTATGAATGAGGCAAACAGCATTGTCCGCGCTGTGTCTGGCGAGCAGGTAGGGACGTTGGTTCACAAATAAACGATACATCTTTGGCAGGAGATGCTTGGCATTTCCTGCCGTTTTCTTTTGCCCCTCATATTTCTCTTAGCCGCATACATATGGTGAAACAGAGGGAAAGGGGGGCAAATGTTATGAAAAATAAACGCAGGAGAAGAATTCCGTATCGAAAATATACGGCGCGCGCTAAACAGGATAGCTCTTTTTCCTTTTTTGTTGCTGTGGCTATATTGCTTGCTCTTGCTTATTTGGGGGCAGCTACCAAGGCGGGTACTTTTTTGGCAGAAAAGGTGGTGCGTCCTGTATTTGAACAATTGGGCGTATTTTCAGGGGAAGGGACCGCGCCGGAAGCAACTTCCTCGCCGGTAGGCACAGTGAGTTATACGGCGCCTGCCATGGATTTTTATTTTTTACAAGTAGGCGTGTACGCTTCTCAGGAGAATGCCGAGACAGAGGCTAAGTCCATCCAAAGTCAGGGCGGTGCTGGATATGTATACCAAGACAAAGAGGATTTTCGTGTTATCTTATCCGCATATACTTCTCAGGACGATGCAGAAATTGTACAGCAGCGTTTGGCAGATACAATGGAGTTAAAAGTGCTTCCTATACATGTAGAGGAGAAAAACATACAGGCAACGTCACAAGAACAAAATCAGGCCTTGCAGCAAGGAATCGAGCTTTTGCTGGCGGCCAAGGATGAATTGTTTGCTGCCAATCAAGCGATTGAGACGCAGGAGACCTGTAAACAGCATCTAAATACGGCAAAGGATAAATTTCAGCAGGCGCAGAGCATCTTGGAAGCGCAGTTTTCATCGGAAGAAAACCAAACAGGTGCTGAGCTTGTGCAGCTGACATCACAGGCTTTGCAAGATACGGAGCAGGCCATAGAGGCACAGGGCGGTGATCTCAACACAAAAGCGCAATTGGCCCTCTGCCGTTTTTTGGGCGCCTATGCCATTGCAATGAATCAATAGCAGGAAGAAACGACTAAAAATTTGTATAGATTTCAACAAGTTACTTGTATCCCCCTCCCATATGTGTGGTATGATAGAACATATTGCATGCGATAAGGGGGATTTTCATTGATTCCTGTCATTGTGATTTTACTGATTATTCCAGTCATTGGTTTAATCTTATTTTTATTGAAAACGATTCTAAAGCTGTCCTTTTCTGTGGTAAAGATTTTGGTGGTGCTGTTTGTATTGTGGCTGCTCTATGGATTTATTACGGGTGGCATTCAGGAAACGCTCAAAAATATTGGGAAACCGAGCATCACAACGCAAGAGGATGGTTCAGGATTGTATTTGGGCGCTTTTACCAAGGGCGAATTGGATGTTGAGCCGTATATACTGGACAAGATAGGCAATGTTGAAGTGGACGTTGCTTTTTCTGATGTGTATGTAAAAATGCCAGAAAACTGTGTATTGAAGATAGAAGCACAGGCTGTTTTTTGTAATGTAGAGGTAGAGGGGCATAAGCAAAGCATCTCCTACGGATCAAAACAGTTTGTGACAGGAACGGGAGAAAACATCGTGACAATGAAGCTGCGGAGTGCATTTTCAACGGTTCATGTAATCCCGTAAGGAGGAAATGGTGAATACAAGTTATCAATCAAAGGACATAAAGGTACTGGAAGGACTAGAAGCGGTTCGGATGCGCCCAGGTATGTATATTGGCTCTACAGAGGTGCGCGGGCTGCACCATATGCTCTGGGAAATTGTGGACAATGCCATCGACGAAGCTGCCAACGGCTATGCAGATCAGGTAAAGATTACTCTTCACAAGGATGGCGGTGCTACAGTTGAGGACAATGGCCGCGGCATCCCGGTAGATATCCATCCTCAGATGGGTGTTTCTGGCGTGGAAGTCGTGTATACCCAGCTTCATGCTGGAGGAAAATTTTCCTCCAGCCAATATCAATATTCTGGTGGACTGCACGGGGTAGGCGCAAGCGTAGTCAATGCGCTGTCTAAGCGGGTAATCGTAGAAGTTGCGCAAAACGGTTCTCTATACAGAATTGCGTTTTCTCCGCAAAAGGATGAAAAAACGGGGAAGATGATTCCTGGTAAAGCAGAGGGCCCGCTGGAAAATGTGGGACGTACCCGAAGGAAAGGAACAAAGGTTACATTCTGGCCGGATGACGCAGTATTTGAGACAACGAATTTCCACTATGACATGATCGCACGCAGGCTTAGAGATCTTTCTTTTCTTAACAGAGGGGTGCACATCGTCTTCACAGATGAGCGCATCAAGGGCGATAAGAAGGATCAAACCGTCGAGTATTATTCAGAAGGCGGCTTGATGGATTTTGTTAAGTTCCTCAATCAGGATCGGGATACTTTGTATGATACGCCGATTCTTTTGGAAGGAAAGAGCGGAGAGATGCTGGTATCTGTCGCCATCCAAAGCAACGATGGATACAACGAATCTATTTATTCCTATGTCAACAATATCGCAACCATTGATGGCGGTATGCATGAAACTGGCTTTAAGGCAGCGTATACCAAGTGTATGAACGAGTTTGCAAAGAAAAACGGCATTCTGAAAGAAAAGGATACGCCGTTGATCGGAGAGGATTACCGTGAAGGCCTGACAGCTGTGGTTTCCCTAAAGTTGAAAAACCCACAGTTTGAAGGACAGACAAAGACACGGCTGGGGAACTCTGAAGCGCGTACGGGTGTGGAAAGCGTAGTGACGGAACAGCTGAGCATGTTCTTGGACGATTTGAGGAATCAAAAGATCGCGTTGGCAATTATGGAAAAGGCCGCGCAGGCAGCCAAGGTAAGGGAAGCGGAGCGTTCTGCAAAGAAAAAAGCCAGGGCCCTAAACAAGCTGGATGCAGCGCCGCTGGTAGGAAAGCTGTCCTCTTGTACGGGGCGCAATGCCGAACAAAACGAGCTGTTTATCGTAGAAGGGGATTCCGCAGGCGGCAGTGCCAAGCAGGGAAGAAATCGCAGATTTCAGGCCATCTTACCGCTGAGAGGAAAACCGCTGAACATTGAAAAAAAAAGGCTAGAGCAGGTATTGGCCAATGACGAGTTTCGATCTGTCATTACAGCGCTGGGAACGGGCATCGGAGAGGATTTTAATATTTCGCAGCTAAAATACAATCGGGTTATCATTCTATCGGATGCGGATCAGGACGGCGCGCATATTCGAGCTATCCTTCTGACCTTTTTCTATCGCTATATGAAGCCCTTGATTACTGGCGGGCATATCTTCATTGGCATGCCTCCGCTTTACAGAGTCAGCAAGGGCAATAAGCATGAATATGCATATGATGATGAGGCGCTGGGTGCGCTTATCAAAAAGATGGGAAGAGGCTATACACTGCAGAGATATAAGGGCCTTGGAGAGATGAACCCGGAACAGCTTTGGGAAACGACGATGAATCCGGAGAAGCGTACCTTGGTACGTGTAACGATTGAAAACGCGGCAGAGGCAGAGCACCTTGTCCGCGTATTGATGGGAGAAAAGGCAGATTTAAGAAGAGAATATATCTTTGCCAATTCAAACTTTAACAGAGAAGACCACTTTATGGAATTAGGAGGCGTTGTGGAGGATGGCAGGTAAAAAACAGCAGCCGACAATGCCCATCGCGCAAAAGGTTTTGGAGCAGCCACTGGATCGGGTGATGCATCAGTCCATGATTCCTTATGCGGAATATGTCATCATGGATCGTTCCCTTCCCAGGGTTGAGGACGGCTTAAAACCTGTGCAGCGCAGGATCTTATATACGATGATGGAACTGGGGCTAACGCCGGATAAGCCGCACCGAAAATCTGCGCGTATTGTTGGTGATTGCCTGGGCAAATACCATCCGCACGGCGATACATCGGTATATGATGCTATGGTGCGCTTAGCACAGCCTTTTAACATGTCTGCGCCGCTGGTGGACGGGCATGGCAATTTCGGCAGTGTAGACGGAGACTCTGCGGCCGCTATGCGATATACCGAAGCCAGGATGACCCCGTTGGCGCTGGAGATGCTGCGCGATTTGGATAAGGATACCGTTCCCTTTTCGCTAAACTTTGATGATACCTTAAAAGAGCCGGACATGCTGCCCAGCCGTTATCCCAATCTATTGGTCAACGGAGCGAGCGGCATTGCCATTGCATTGGCGACAAATATACCACCGCATAATCTAGCGGAGACCATCGATGGCGTTGTGGCATATTATCAAAATCCTCAAATTTCCTTAGAGGAAATGATGACGCATATCAAGGGCCCGGACTTTCCCACAGGCGGTTTTTGCAGCAATGGGGAAGAGCTAATAGAAGCGTACCGGACAGGACGAAGCAAGATCAAGGTGCGCGCCAAAACAGAAGTGGAAAGGGAAAAAAGCGGTAAGAGCCGGATCGTTGTAACGGAGCTGCCATACCAGGTGAATAAAGCCAGCCTATTGGAAAAGATACAAAAGCTAAGGGAGGAAAAGAAAGGGTATCTAGCAGGCATCTCCGATATTCGCGATGAATCGGATCGAGAAGGAATGCGCGCGGTCATAGAACTGCGCAAAGATGCGGATGTAGAAAAAATTCTTCAATATCTCTATAAATATACTGATTTGCAGATAACATTCGGTGTTAATATGGTAGCGATAGCGGAGGGAAAGCCACAGCAGCTAAGTCTATTGGATCTAATTCGCTATTATGCAGAATACCAAAAGGTCATTGTGCGGCGCCGTACCCGCTATGAGTTGGAGGAAGCAGAACAGCGCGAGCATATTTTGGCAGGCTTGATGATTGCTGTTCAGAACATTGATGAAGTGATTCGCTTAATTCGAATTTCTAAAAATGCGAATGAGGCGAGAAAACGCTTGATGGAAGCGTTTGACATCACGTCTGTTCAAGCACAGGCGATTTTGGATCTGCGCCTCCGTCGGTTGACGGCTCTGGAATTGGGCGAATTGAAACGCGATTACGAGCAGGTCGTTAAGCTGATTGCCAAGCTGCGTGGCATTCTCAACAGTGAAAAAAAGTTGATTTCCGTCATTGAAAAAGAGCTGTTGGAGATCAAAGGAAAATATGGGTTTCCTCGCAGAACAATGCTATGCGAATTGGAAACCGTGCACGCTTCGGAATTGGAAGTGAAAAAGCAAGCGGAACCATGTGAAATATTGTTTACAAATTCGGGCTATCTAAAAAGGATCTCTTTGAAGGCCACGACAAAGGCCGCGCAGGAGGGCGGAGAGGATATAAAAACGCGCCTTCGCTGTATGACAGAGGATAAGCTGCGCTTTTTTACAGACCAGGGCAATGTGTTTGCAGTAACGGCAAGCGATGTAGCAGAATGTAAGCTAAAAGACAGAGGAACGCATGCCGCCTCGCTGTTAAATGGTCTGGGAAAGGATGAAAAGATCGTATCCATGCTGGTATTCGGGCAGACAGATACGCAGGATGTGCTGTTTGTCTCTAAGCAAGGGCTTGTCAAGCGCACGGCTTGTGCTGAATATATTAAATCGCGCGGCAAGCTTGCAGCTTGCGGCCTAAAAAAAGGCGATGCTGTGCACAAGGTACTTTTGTTGGCACAGGATCAAGAACTATTGATGATCGGGAAAAAAGCAAATGCCATTCGTTTTTCCACCGATAGCATTCCGCAACAGGGAAGAACGGCTGCCGGCGTCAAAGCAATGGCGCTGGAGACGGGCGACGAGGTTCTGTTTGCAGATCTGATTGGACAGGAACAGGAACTGGCATTGTTTACCGAGCGGGGCTATGCAAAACGTTTGCCCATCGACGAGATCGAACCACAAAAGAGAAACGGCAAGGGGCAAAGGATCTTTGCATTGCAAAAGGATGGCGCAAACGGCAATGAGCTAGTATTTATCTGCTGGGTGCATTTGCAAGAGAATTTTACGATTACGCAGTTCCATGGTTCGCAAAGCAGCATTGAAGCAGTGCAGATTCCCAAAGAAACTAAGCAGGGAAAGGGTAGTCCTATTGTTCTATCTTTGTTTGACGATGTTGTAACGCAGGTGCAGCGTAACTTTTTGCAGACATAAATTCCATAAAAAAAGAGCTGATACACAGCTCTTTTTTCTTAAAACATTTTTTTGCGGAACATGATGATACCGGAAATGACGGATGCAACCAGAGAAATTCCACAGACGATCACGAACCCCCAGGGGCTGTTTTGAAAAGGAACCGGCACATTCATCCCCCAAAGACTGGCAAACAGCGTTGGGATCGTGAGCATGATGGTAATGGAAGTCAGTAGCTTCATGACGATATTTAGATTGTTGGAAATAACAGAAGCAAAGGCATCCATCGTGCCGGATAAAATATCGCGATAGATGGTACACATCTCAATGGCCTGTTTATTTTCAATGATGACATCTTCCAAAAGATCTGTATCATCCGGATAGCGGCGTATGAATTCCATACGCATCAGACGCTCTAAAACCGCTTCGTTGCTTTTCAGGGATGTGGAAAAGTAAACCAAGCTCTTTTCTAGATTGAGCATGGCGATCAATTCCTTATTTTTCATGGATTTATGAAGCTCGCCTTCCAATTCCGTGCTCTTTTTATCGATCTGCCGCAAATACACTAGGAATTTGGCAGCATTGCGGTAAAGCAGCTGCAAAATGAAACGGCTTTTCTTTTTTGTCGAAAACCCTTTGACCCGGTTATTGGTAAAATCCTGTAATACGGAAGAGTCTTTGAGACATACGGTAAAGATGTTATCGTCTGTCAAAATAATACCCAGAGGGAATGTGGAGTTGATGATTCCCTCCTTATCGGATAATTCAATGGTCGGGGTATCTACGACGATTAAGGTCTGCCCATTTTCAGTTTCTATACGCGATCGTTCCTCTTCATCCAACGCAGCAACAAGGAAATCTCGTTCTACATCTGTGATGGCAAGCAGCAGGTCTATTTCATCCTTAGTCGGATTTACGACATGCACCCAGCAGCCGGATTCAATGGCATCCAGCAAATGAATCTTCTGATCGTCTGTACGGAAAAAAGAAATCATTTTCTCCACCTCATTTCTGTCTGATTCGCTGCCAAGTTCGCGCAACTTAGCAAAAAGGGCAAACACAAAAAACGCGTCCTTTCTCTCAGCCTTAAAAGACAATGAGAAGATAACGCTTTGCCCATTTTTATTTTATTATACCCGTCCGGTAAAAGAAAAGCAACGAAAGAAATGCATTCATATAAATGGAAAATTAAATGGAAAATCCATGGGGTCCGGTCGGTTGAAACAGTTGCATAGGAAAGCTGGCGATACGGCAAAAGAACAGTATTTTATCGCTGCATTGCAAACACGTAAATTTGGATTTCGTGGATGGTGTAGTTACAAAAAACAGGAAAAAACAGTAATTCTTTAGCTTTAAAAAATCAGGTTTTGAAGGTTTCAATCTTGCCTTTGTATAAATGGTAGACAACCGTTTGACAGCGTGAAATATCCATGGAATAATGAATATGATAAAATTTCCGGTCAAGGAAAGGAGCGGTAAAATGAACACAACAGGACAAAGCTGGATCGTTCTGAATAACGGTGTAAAGATGCCTCAATTTGGCTTAGGCGTTTGGCAGACAGAAAATGGCGAGCAGGTAATCAATGCAGTGAAATCAGCGGTAGCGGTGGGTTATCGGGCCATCGATACGGCAGCAGCATACGAAAATGAAGCGGGCGTAGGCCAGGGCATCAAGGAGTGCGGAATAGCACGGGAAGAGCTGTTTATTACTTCTAAGCTGTGGAACAGCGACCAGGGCTACGACAATACGCTGCGTGCGTTTGACAAAACCATGGATCTGCTTGGCCTAGATGTGTTGGATCTATACCTGATCCATTGGCCTTGCCCGGATCATGATAAATATGTGGAGACTTGGAAAGCATTTGAAACGCTGTATAAGGATGGCCGTGTACGTGCAATTGGTTTAAGCAATTTTATGCAGGAGCATGTGCAAAAGCTGCTTGACACCTGTGAAATCAAGCCGATGGTGGATCAGATTGAATGCCATCCGTTCTTGACGCAGACACAGATGCAAAAGTTCCTTTTTGAGAATCAGATTGCTATGACCGCATGGAGCCCGTTGGCCCATGGCGAAGTATTCGGCAATGAAACGCTGCAAAAGATTGCGGATAAGTACAACAAGAACATTGCACAGATCGTCATTCGCTGGGAATTGCAAAGAGGCATCATCACCATTCCGAAATCCATCAACCCGAAAAGAATTGAGGAGAATATTCAGGTATTTGATTTCATTTTGAATTCTGAGGATATGGTGGCCATCGATATGTTAAATCAAGGCCGTCATACGGGCCCTGATCCCTATACATTCCATAAAATGTAATGAAAAAAGCAGCCGAACGGCTGCTTTTTTTGCAGGGCAAAACAACATAAAACTGTGATGTGCCTCATAGATATAGAATAAGTATTTTAGGAGGCGTCGACAGTGCAGAATACCTATGATAATCAGGCGCAATTATTGGGCACCATCGTACAGGACCCGTTATATTCCCATTCACTGTATGGAGAAAACTTTTATACCTTTGCTTTGCATGTCAAAAGGCTATCAGATACTGCGGACGTATTGCCGGTTACAGTCTCGGAACGGATATTGGGAAAGGCAAAATCCGGACAAATCGTTCGAGCGTATGGCCAGGTAAGAAGCTATAATAAGGTAATGGCGGGAAGCAGCCGGCTGATTTTAACGGTATTTGCAAGACGTTTGGAATTTATCTCTCAAGCGACAGCATGCCATAATGAAATCTCGCTGTGCGGATATTTATGCAAAAAGCCTACTTATAGGAAAACACCGTTTGATAGAGAGATTACGGACATACTGCTTGCTGTGAACCGAGCGTATCACAAAAGCGATTATTTGCCCTGCATTGCATGGGGGAAAACGGCACGCTTTGCCGCGCGTTTAGAGGTAGGAACCCATATTCGATTGAAGGGCCGAATGCAGTCACGCGCGTATGAAAAGACCTATCCAACGGGGGAAACCACCATCAAAACTGCATACGAAATTTCCATTGCGCAATTGGAGGTTATTACGGACGAGTGATAATTTACGCCGTTTTTGTGCTTTAATAAAGTAACGTATCATGGTATAATACAAAAAAACGTTTGGGAGGATTCGCATGCCAGCCAATTCCAATCTAAAGTCCAAAGAAATGGACATGCTTTGCCAAGCGCTTCTTCAATTGGAGACGGTAGAGGAATGCTATCAGTTTTTTGAAGACATTTGCACCATGGCGGAGATGCATGCCCTAAGCCAACGTTTACAAGTGGCAAAAATGCTGAAGGATAAAGTGACCTATCAAGAAATCAGCCGGCTTACCGGCGCTTCCACGGCAACGATCAGCCGTGTGAACCGGTGTGTGGCCTATGGCAGCGGTGGTTATGGGCTAGTGCTGGAACGCCTGGACGCACAAGGCGAACAATAATGGTTTGAAACGATTTTGGCGTACAAAGGCCAGCTTTGTGCGCCTTTTTCTTGGGTTATCGTAGGAGGAAATATGGATTTATCCGGTTTAAATCAAAACCAAAGAGCTGCTGTAGAACAAACGGAAGGGCCTTTGCTGATCTTGGCGGGGGCAGGCAGCGGAAAAACGAGAACGCTTACCATGCGTACAGCGCATTTGTTGGAGCTGGGCGTATTCCCCAGTTCGATTCTTTGTATTACGTTTACAAATAAAGCGGCCAACGAGATGAAGGATCGTGTGGAGGAACTGGTAGGCCCAGCGGCACAGTCTATGTGGATCTGCACATTTCATAGCATGTGCGTAAGGATTTTGCGCATGAACGCAGATGCACTTGGCTATACCAAAAACTTTACCATCTATGATACCGATGACGTACAGCGTTTGATCAAGCAGATAGAAAGAGATCTGGACATTGATGAAAAATTTTGCCCGGCCAAAGCGGTAGCGTCCGCCATCTCAGACGCAAAGAATAAGATGTTATGGCCAAAGGACTATGCACAGCGTGCTACGGGCGATATTTGGAAGCAGACCGTGGCAGAGGTATATGCTGAATATGAAAAGCGTTTGTTAGTGAATAACGCATTTGATTTTGACAATCTGCTGGGAAAAACAGTAGAGTTGTTTGAAAAGCATCCGGACATATTGGCGTATTATCAAAATAGATTTCGCTATGTGCATGTAGACGAGTACCAGGATACCAACCGGGCACAATATTTATTGGTAAAATACATTGCGGCCCATGGCAATGTCTGTGTGGTAGGGGATGACGACCAATCCATCTATGGATGGCGTGGGGCGGATATTCGTAATATCCTTGACTTTGAAAAGGATTTTCCTGGTGCAAAGCTGATTCGTCTTGAACAGAATTACCGTTCGACTACACCGATTCTTGAGGCCGCCAATGCCGTTATCAGCCATAACAGTGGACGAAAGGGAAAGACCTTGTTTACAACCCGGGAAGGGGGCGCGCCCGTTACGCTCCATCGCTGTATCTCCGAGCGCGAAGAAGCGATGTTTGTGGCGGATACCATCGATGATTTGCTGGCGGATTACCGGCTTTCGGATTTTGCTGTGCTTTATCGCACCAATGCACAGAGCCGTGCTTTGGAAGAGGAATTTATGAAAAAGCAGATCGCGTACCGGGTGGTAGGCGGCATTAAATTCTATGACCGCAGAGAGGTCAAAGATTTAGTAGCCTATTTGAGGTTTCTGCAAAATCCCCAGGACAGCGTCAGTTTGTTCCGAATCCTCAATGTGCCCAAGCGCGGGATCGGGGCGACAACGGTGGAAAAAATACAAGCTGCCGCCCAGGCAAACGATGCGTTCGCTTGGGACATTGTAATGAATGCCAGCCGGCATATTACGCCGAAACGCACGGCGGACAAGCTGGAAAAGTTTGCCAACGATATGATGCAGCTTATGGCGGCCGGGGGGCTGCTGGCGCCGGAGGAATATGTACGCAAGGTTTTGGATGATACCGGGCTTCTGCTGCAGTATCAGGAAGAAGGAACCGAGGAAGCGCTGGCACGCGCTGAAAATATGCTAGAGTTTATCACGGCCATCCAGGAATTCATGCAAAGCAATGCGGATGCTACGTTGGCTGATTTTCTTGCAAGCGTGGCCCTGGTCATGGATACGGATGAACAGGTGGAGACCAATACTGTAACTTTAATGACGCTGCATAGCGCAAAGGGGCTGGAGTTTCCGGTTGTATTTTTCATCGGCCTGGAAGAAGGGATCTGTCCGCATATCCGGTCTATGCAGAATGAAGAAGGCATCGAAGAAGAGAGGCGCCTTTGCTATGTCGGCATTACGCGCGCGATGGATAGGCTGTATATGACGTATGCGATGAGCCGTGGTCTATTCGGTTCGACAAACCATAATCCACCGTCGCGATTTTTGGACGAGCTTCCGGAGGGGTTGGAACGCAACGATACGGCCAGCGGTGTTATGAGTCCATATGCCGACCTACCCAAACAGCACGTGATGAAGGCCCCCGTTTTGACGAAAAGAGCATCCAAGCCCGTCATCACGAAACCGGACCCAGCCTTGATGGAGCTAAAGCCGGGAGAAAGGGTGCATCATCCTGCATTTGGCGGTGGAGAGGTTCTTTCTCTGTCGGGAAAAGGCGACGGATTGGTGGCTGAAATTGATTTTGGAAGCAAAGGTATCAAACGCATTGCCTTAAAATATGCCGCAATGAAGAAGGAAGGATAATGGAACAGCGTTTACAAAGCATTGTGGATCAGCTTAATGAGTATGCTGAGCAATATTATCGATATGATAACCCTACCGTTACGGACGGAGAGTATGATGCCTTGTTTGATGAGCTTTTAGCACTGGAAAAACAGACAGGGATCATTTTACCGGATTCCCCGACAAGGCGTGTAGGCGGAACGCCCATTCAGGGGTTTTCGCAGCATGCGCATTTGGGAAGGCTGTGGAGCTTGGATAAATGTAGAAGCAAAGAGGAAGTCGTTGCCTGGGAACAGCGTATACAGAAGCTGCATGATGCCGAGGCGGGCCTGCCTCCGCTTCGCTATGCGCTGGAATACAAAATAGACGGTTTAACCATCAATCTGACGTATCAAAACGGTAGGCTGGTTCAGGCGGCCACGCGTGGCAACGGCGTTGTGGGCGAAGGCATTTTGGCCCAGGTACAAACGATACGATCCATTCCGCTAACCATTCCATTCGATGGCACCATGGAAGTGCAGGGCGAAGGGTTCATGCCCCTTTCCTCTTTTGACGCCTATAATAAAACGGCAGAAGAGCCCTTAAAAAATGCACGAAATGCAGCAGCCGGCGCGCTTCGGAATCTTGATCCGGCGGTAACGGCAGCTAGAAAGCTGGATGCTTTTTTTTACAACATAGGATATATTGAGGGCAAAGAGCTTTCGAGTTTACCGGAGATGCTGGCTTTCTTACAGGAGAACGGCTTACAAATATCGCCCAAAGTGCAGTATTTTGACAGTGCCGTAGAAGCCTACGACCAGGCAATGAAAATGGCGCAAAGCAGAAAAATGGAGGATTTTTTGACGGATGGTATGGTCATTAAGGTCTGTGATTTTGCGACCCGCCAAGTGTTGGGGCAGACAGAGCGCTTTCCTCGCTGGGCTATGGCCATTAAATTTGAGGCGGAAGAGGCCATTACCACCGTGCAAGCCGTGCAATGGCAGGTAGGTAGAACAGGGAAGCTAACGCCACTGGCGCTTTTAGAGCCAGTGGAGATCTGTGGAGCTACGGTGAAACGGGCAACGCTGAATAACGTAGGAGATATCCAACGCAAGCATGTAAAGATTGGGGGCAGGGTGTGGATACGCCGAAGCAACGATGTAATTCCAGAGATCATGGGCAGCGTAGACGATAACGGGCAGGAAATACTGCCGCCTGAGCATTGCCCGTTCTGTGGGGCGGAGGTTGTGGAAAAGGGAGCACATCTATTTTGCAGCAATACCGTGGACTGTAAGCCGCAGCTGTTGGCGGCCTTAGCTCACTTTGCCTCCAAAGGGTGCATGGATATCCAGGGGCTAAACGAAAAAACGCTGGAGACATTCATGGATCAGCTGGGCGTTCGATACCCTGCAGATTTGTATCGGTTGACGGAAAGCCAGCTTTTGGGCCTGGAAGGCTTTAAGGAAAAGCGGGCACAGAATATCGTTCGCGCGATACAGGAGAGCAAGGATTGCCGACTTTCCCAGCTTTTGGTAGGCATTGGCATACCCAATGTGGGCAAAAAGACGGCCAAGGATTTGGCTGCGCTTTATCCTACGATAGAGGCATTGGCCGGTGCTTCCACAGAAGAGCTGGAAGCGATTTATGATATTGGCAGCATCGTGGCACGGTCGATCGTGGATTATTTTGCCGACAATAAAAAAAGACATCAGTTGGAAGATTTGTTGGCCTGTGGGGTTGTGCCGCGCGGAGAAATGAAAAGGGACGACGAATCGCAAGGATTGCTATCCGGAGAGACCATCGTCTTTACGGGTTCGCTATCTCAGATGACGCGAAACCAGGCCAAAGAACAGGCCGAAGCTTTGGGCGCGGTTACGACAGACAGCGTAAGCAAAAAGACAACGCTCGTTGTAGCCGGAGAAAATGCTGGCAGCAAATTGACAAAAGCACAGACTTTGGGCATACGCATATTAACAGAGCAAGCGTATTTGGATATGATTTCACAGCACTGACGATATAGAAGGGCCGTGATAAGATGAGAATGGGAAAAGAATGGACAAAGCAAGCGTTTTATAGCAATGCGCCAATACGGGACGAGATAGTGTTGCGCCCAACGGCAGAAAAGGACTGCGCTGCGCTGCGCCTTGGCCCAAGGCTTTGCGTTGCGTCCACAGAATCTGTGGCTTTGGAGAGCAAGGAGTTGGGATACCTGCTGGCGCAATGCTGCTGCAATGAGATTGCTGCCAGCGGAGCAGAGCCGATTGGCCTGAGCGTATCGCTCTTTGTGCCGAAGAGCATGGAAGAGGCAAAAATCGAGCGTATCATGGAGCAAATAAGGCAATGTGCTGATGCGCTCCGTGTAGAGGTCATTGGCGGGAATGTAGAGAAAAGCGATGCCGTGACACGCCTGGTAGCGAGCGCGGTGATTATAGGGAGCTGTCCGGAAAGCCGTCTGGTTGCAACAGATGGTGCGCAGCTAGGAGACGACCTGGTTTTGACCAAGTGGGCAGGTATGGAGGCAACCTATCGTATGGTAACGGACTATGCGTCTGTATCCATGCAGCATTTGGGCACGGAAGGTTACCACGTTTGTCAACAGCTGAAAGGCGAACTTTCCGCTATACCAGCCGGCTTACTGGCCGCCGAGATAGGTGCCCATGCCGTCTATCATGCTACAAAAGGCGGTGTGCTAGGCGCTGTACATGCGCTGTGTACGGCATCTAGATGTGGCGCGTATTTGATAGAACAGCATATTCCGGTGCTGGAGGAAACAGAGCAGCTATGTCATGCGTTTTCCTTGGATGCGCTTCGTTTATCATCTGCTGGATGTCTTCTTATTGCATGCGAGAACGGCAGGAATATGGTGCGTTCTTTACAGGAAAAGGAGATACCTGCTGCTGTCATTGGCCAGGTAAAGTATGCGGATAACGGGCTTAGGATACAGTGTATGGATGGGATGATAAGGGAGATCGCCCCGCCTGGAACAGATGAGTTTTACCGCTTTGCTGAGCATATGGCGGAAACAGAGGTTTCGTTGAATCAGGGTTGATGTTTATGGTATAATGATCCATCAAGGGGACGGAGGAATTCAAATGCAGAGCATGACTGGTTTCGGGCGTGGCTCGTTTCAATTGGAGGGGCGGGAAGCGACCATTGAAATAAAAGCAGTCAACTCCCGATATCTAGACCCAAATTTCCGCATGTCGCGCAACGTGAGCTTTGTGGAGCCAAAGTTGCGCACAGCTTTGGCGGAGGCCTTGCATCGGGGAAAAGTTGACCTATACATTTCCTACAAAAATACAAGAGAGGATCGGGCGGAGGTCCTGGCGGATGTGGCTTTGGCACAGTCCTATCAAAAGGCTATTGTTACATTGGCGCAGGCGCTGGAAAAGCAGCCCGAGACTACGCTATGGCAGATCGCTGCGTTACCGCAAGTCCTGCAGCTATCCGAAAGCGAGGAAGATGAGCAGGCTGTGTGCTATGTGGTAGAGCAAGCTTTTTCACAGGCCATTGGACAACTGAAGACGATGCGTAAAAAAGAGGGTGAAAAGCTCTGCGAGGATTTGCTTACAAAGGCAAAGGCAGTGGATGTGCTGGTTTGCCGTATCGATGCATTGGCGCCACAGGTAGAGCAAGCGTCTAAAGAAAAGTTGTTGGAAAAAATGCAGGAATACACACAAGCGGATGAAACGTTAAAGCAGCGCGTTGTAATGGAAGCTGCATTGATAGCGGAAAAGCACGCAATTGATGAAGAACTGGTGCGGTTGCACAGCCATATTGGCCAATTTTGTCAAAGTGTACGATCCGAAGGCCCGGTAGGGCGAAAATTGGATTTTATTGTTCAGGAAATGAACCGTGAAATCAACACCATTGGCAGCAAAGCCAACAATGCGGAGATCACGTCCCTGGTAATTGCGGCCAAGAGCGAATTGGAAAAGATGCGCGAACAGGTTCAAAATGTAGAATAAGCGAGGAAGAGTGTATGGCGATTCGATTGATCAATATTGGGTTTGGTAATATCGTTTCTGCAAGCAGGATCATAGCAATCGTTTCCCCGGAAAGCGCCCCTATCAAGAGAATCATTCAGGATGCGCGGGAGCGAGGTGTGTTGATAGACGCAACATATGGCCGAAGAACCCGTGCCGTTGTTGTGATGGATAGCGGACACATCATTTTATCCGCTGTTCAGCCTGAAACGGTAGCAAACCGATTAAGCGACCGTGAAACAGAACTGGAGGACTGAGTGTGGTCATGAAAAAACGTGGAACGCTGCTTGTTGTATCAGGCCCGTCAGGAGCGGGAAAAGGCACTTTGATCCAGGCTGTTCTAAAAAAAAGACCGGAAGCTATGGTATCGGTATCGGCCACAACGCGTGCGCCGCGCCCCGGGGAAAAAGAAGGCATTCATTATTTCTTCGTCAGCAAAGAGAAATTTGAGAAAATGATTCAAGAGCATGCCTTTTTGGAGTATGCGTGCGTGTTTGGTACAACCTATTATGGCACGCCGCGGGCCTTTGTAGAGCAAAAGCTTGCGGAAGGAAACGACGTGATTTTGGATATTGATGTGCAAGGTGCAATGAATATCAAGCAAGCGATGCCGGAGGCTGTGCTTGTATTTATCCTGCCACCTTCTTACCAGATTTTGCGGCAACGCCTGACGGATCGAAAAACGGAATCCGATGAGCAGATTGAGCGCCGTTTACAGACCGCGAAAAATGAAATAAAATATATCAATCACTATCAGTATTTGCTGATAAACGATACAGTGACGGATGCCAGTGATAACCTGGATCATATATTGCAGGCAAGCCATCTGTATGCAACGAGTGAAAGAAAAGACGCGCTTTTGGCGCATTGGGAGGAATAGAAATGATCATTGACCCGCCTATCAACGAATTGTTAGACAAAGTGGAATGTCGGTATTCTTTAGTGGTTGTGGTATCCAAACGCGCACGCCAGCTGGTGTCCGGGGACGCTCCCTTGATTGATATCGATCCTGATGAAAAGCCGGTTTCCATTGCGGCTAAGGAAATGTACGATGGAAAATTGAATGTAGATAATGGCTTCGGAGAGTTCTAACGATGTCTTGCGTAGTATTGGGTGTAACGGGGGGCATCGCTGCGTATAAGAGCGCGGAGATTGCATCTCAGCTGAAAAAGCAAGGGCACGATGTATATGTGATTATGACAAAGCATGCAACCGAATTCATTGCGCCCTTGACCTTTGAAACCCTAACGAATCATCCGGTTGTGGTGGATATGTTTACACGGGAAACACCCTGGGAAGTAGAGCATATTGCCTTGGCAAAGCGTGCGGATGTTTTTTTGGTCGCGCCTGCCAGCGCCAATTTTTTAGGGAAATATGCAAATGGCATTGCGGACGATATGCTGACCACTACGGTGTTGGCAACCAAAGCACCCGTTGTCTTGGCGCCGGCGATGAATACCAATATGTGGAGCAATGCAATCGTCCAGAAAAACGTGGAAGCGCTCAAGTCTTTCGGCGTTTCCATGGTAGGCCCGGGTAGCGGTTATTTGGCATGCGGAGATTTAGGCCAGGGGCGCATGAGTGAGCCGGAAGAGATCGTGGAAGCGGTGCATGATGCGCTGGCACAAAAGGATTTGAATGGTAAACGAATCTTGGTAACAGCGGGTCCTACGCGGGAAACGGTAGACCCTGTACGCTATATAACAAACCACAGCAGCGGAAAAATGGGGTTTGCCATTGCCAGGGCGGCCAAACGGCGCGGCGCAGCAGTTACTTTGATCCATGGGCCAGTGGCCTTGCCTTTGCCTTATGGCGTAGAGGAATGTGCTGTGATAAGCACGCAGGATATGCTGGAAGCTGTACAGGACAGATTTTTAGATTGCGATCTATTGATTATGGCGGCTGCCCCTGCGGATTTTACGATGCAAGAACAAAGCAACCGCAAAATCAAAAAAGTAGATGGGCAGCCAATGGTTTGGCAGCTAAAGCAAACACAGGATATTCTGGGTGCTTTGTCATCCAAAAGAAACGGACAGGTTGTGGTTGGTTTTGCAGCAGAAACCAATGATGTACAGTCCTATGCGATGGACAAGCTGCAAAGAAAACGGCTGAATATGATTGTGGCCAACGATGTTACGCAAAAGGGCGCCGGGTTTGGTGCGGATACCAATATTGTCACCGTTGTCCATGAGGATGGACGAATCTGCCCGCATGATATTGCGCCCAAGGAGGAAATTGCAGACTTTATTTTGGACCAGGCAAAGCTGTATCTGAAATAGCTTGGATAGCCCTTAAAAGCACCTTTGGTGCTTTTTTCTTACGATATAGTAAAGGGAGGAAAGATTTGTACGCACAGGTTATCATTGATATTGCACATGCCAAGGTAGATCATGTGTTTTCCTACCAAGTGCCGGAAGACATGGAAATTGCGCCGGGAGACCGCGTATTGGTGCCTTTTGGAAAGGGCAATACGCCGAAGGAAGGATACATCATTGACATATCTGAAGAAACTGCCTACCGGGCGGGAAAAATAAAAACCATCTTAAAAAAAGAGGATACTTTTTCTGCTTTTCTCCCTGAACAGATTGAACTGGCAAAATGGATGGCCGTTTCCTATCATTGCTTCATGGTGGATGCTTTGCGGCTGATGATTCCAGCGCAGCTGCGCGGCCAGCGCGTCAAAGAAAAAAGAATAGAGGTTATATCCTTGGCAAAGGATATGGATTTGCAGGCAAGTATGGCGCTTCTGCGAGGGGAAAACGGAGGAAGAAAGGCCCCGGCACAGGCGGAAACACTTCAACTGATCAGCCAAGTGGGAAAGATTGCTGCCTCAGAGCTGTACGAATACTTTCCCGGAGCACGCTCTGCTCTGGTACAGCTTAAAAAAAAGGGGTATGTTTGTTCTGAGCATGTGGAGGTGCGCCGCGCACCTTATCGAAGATTGGGGGAAGCCCCAAAAAAGAAGCAAGTGCTAACCCCCTATCAAAAGCGTGCCGTGGAGGAGATCGTATCCTCTCTTTCTGCGCATGAGGGGCGCTATCTGTTACATGGGATTACTGGAAGCGGTAAAACAGAGGTGTATCTACGTGCCATTCAGGCGGCGATAGAGAGTGGCAAAGGGTGTATCATGCTGGTGCCGGAAATTTCTCTGACGCCGCAGATGGTCTCAAGGTTTCGAGGATATTTGAGGGAAAATGTTGCCGTTTTGCACAGCAGGCTTTCTGCCGGAGAGCGGTATGATGAATGGAAGCGCATTCTAACGGGACAAGCACGTATGGTAATTGGGCCAAGGTCTGCTGTGTTTGCTCCGGTATATGATCTGGGATTAATCATTATAGATGAGGAGCACGAACAATCCTACCGAAGCGAGCATAAACCGCAGTATACGGCCCACGAGGTGGCAGAAAAGCGTTGTTCGCTGACCGGAGCTACGCTTGTGCTGGGGAGCGCAACGCCCTCTGTGGTAACATATCACCGTTGTATGAAGGGGGATATCCAATATCTTTCTCTGCCAGAACGGGCAGGAGGGCAAAGCCTTCCCCATGTGTATGTATCGGATATGCGGGAGGAGTTGTCCAGAGGCAACCGTTCTATATTCAGCGGTGCGCTATCGCAAGCCATGGAAGATTGCTTGGCGCGCAACGAACAGATGATGCTGTTTATCAACCGCCGCGGGTACTCCACTTTTCTGATGTGTAGGGGATGCGGTTATGTGGTGCAGTGCGAAGATTGTGATGTATCTATGACATACCATCGTACGGACTATCGCGAGATGCTTAGATGCCATTACTGCGGAAAGACGGAAACGCCGCCCTCCCTTTGTCCTATATGCGGTAAGCCTTATCTAAAGCAGTTTGGAATCGGCACACAGCAAGTGGAAGAGCAGGTGAAACTGCATTTTCCCAGTGCTCGTATATTGCGTATGGATGCGGACACCACACAGGAAAAGGATGCTCATCTAAAGATATTGCAGGCATTTGCACAAAAACAGGCCGATGTGCTCATCGGTACACAAATGATCGCCAAGGGGCATGATTTTGAAAATGTGACGCTGGTGGGTGTTTTGGCGGCGGATAGCTCGCTGTATGTACCGGATTACCGCAGTGCAGAGCGTACCTTTCAGCTCATTACCCAGGTGGCTGGGCGCGCTGGTAGAGGAACCCTGCCTGGGAAGGTCATCGTGCAGACCTATCACCCGGATCATTTTGCAATACAGGCAGCGGTAAAACAGGATTATCGACAATTTTATGCGCAGGAGATACAGCATCGAAAGACCGCTCAGTTTCCTCCGTATGCCCTGTTTATCAGGCTTTTGTTCCGAGGTGCGCAGGCGGCGGTGAAAAAAGCATGTTTGGATAGCGTAGCAACGCTATCCGCATACTTTGCCAACCAGCACATGCAGCCCTTGCAATTTGACTATGGATCTGCGCCAATTGCGCGCATCAAGGGAGAGACGAGAATGCAGATTTTGCTAAAGTTGGATCTGCCCCATATACAAAATAGACAGGTGGAAAAGATCTATCGCTTGTTTGATGGGTGCGTTTTTGAAGACTGTACCATGATCATGGAAACGGATCCGCCAAATTTGCTTTAATCATCGGCCAGGCCGTAGAGATTTATGGTATACTATACAGTTAGAAAGGAGCGTGCTTTTTTCAATGGCAATTCGACAGATCATTACCGTAGAAAATGAAAACTTACATAAACAATGCAAACCCGTCAAGGAAGTGGATAACTATATCTGCCGCCTACTCGACGATATGATGGAGACAATGCACCATGCCAACGGCGTAGGGCTTGCTGCCCCGCAGGTAGGTGTGCTTCGCAATGTATGCGTCATCGATGTGGATGGCCAGCAGTTTGAATTGATCAATCCGGAGATCATAGAGGTAGCGGGCGAAAAGGAAGATGTAGAAGGATGCTTGTCTGCACCGGGCCGCTGGGCGATGGTAAAGCGTCCGCAGCGGGTGAAGGTGCGTGCGCTAAACCGTAAAGGAGAGCTTGTTGAATATGCGGCGGAAGACCTTTTGGCTAGGGCTTTTTGCCATGAGATAGACCATCTTAAAGGTCAGGTCTTTTTGGATATTATGGAATATGAAGTAGAGCCGGAGGAGGCGTGATCCTTGAAGCTTGTTTTTTTCGGGACGCCAGCGTTCGCCGTGCCTGTTTTACAGGCAGTGCACAGTGCAGGGCATGAGATTCTTGCCGTCGTGACCCAGCCAGACCGCCCAAGGGGCAGAAAAAAGGTGTTGACGCCGCCGGAAGCAAAAGTCTGTGCGCAGGCGTTGGGGCTTTCCGTATTGCAGTTTGAAAGAATCAAACGGCCGGAGGCTGTACAAGCATTGGCGTCTTTGGACGCCGACGTCTGGGTGACCGCGGCGTATGGACAGATTTTGTCCAAGGAGTTGCTGGATCTGCCGCCCAAAGGGGTCATCAATGCACATGCGTCTTTGCTGCCCGCCTATCGCGGCGCCGCACCGGTGAATTGGTGCTTGATCCATGGGGAGACAAAGACAGGCGTTACGACGATGTACACCGATGTGGGAGTGGATGATGGGGATATGATCCTACAGCAGGAAGAATGTATCCGCCCCGAGGACACGGCGGAGAGCTTGTTGGGGCGCCTTTCCTGTATCGCGGCAGAGCTAATGGTACAGACATTGGCGCTGGTGGAAAAAGGGCAGGCCCCTCGCACGCCGCAGGATGAACAGCTGGCCACTCGGCAGCCCATGCTCTCCAAACAAGATGGGGCCTTGGATTTTTCACAGAGGGCAGAGGCAGTGGGCAATCGTACCAGAGGGGTTACGCCATGGCCAGGCGCGTTTGCTGCCTTAGATGGGCAAATCTATAAATTTGCTGAGCCTTATACGGCGGAGGGTTGTGGAGTGCCCGGCACAATTTTAACAGCGGATGAAAAAAACGGCCTGTTGATCGCTTGCGGCGAAGGGGCCATAGGTTTTAAACAGATCCAGGCACCGGGGAAAAAGAAAATGGATGCCAGAGATTTTCTCCGTGGCCACCACCTGGATACGTCTAAGAGGTTTGGAGAATGAGTGTTCGCGCTGGAGAGCGTGCTGCGGTAGAAATATTGGAGTATATGGATACCGAGCAAGCGTATATGGGGCAGGCACTTTCAGAAGTATTGCATAGAAAAAACCTAACGGGGGCTGATCGTGGTACTGCGGTTGCTTTTTCTAAGCTAACGGTGGAAAATCGTCAGGCCGTCGATTTTGCTCTGATGCAATTGACCAAGCTGAATAAGGCTGGGCGCACCGTCAAAAACATTTTGCGGTTGGGCGCAGCCAGGATTTTATTTGGCAATAATACAGAAGCGCAGGCTGTGCATGCGAGCGTAGAACTTTGTAAAGCGTTCGGCAAGGGCGCGCAAGGAAAGTTTGTCAACGCTGTTCTGCGAAATTTGGCCCGCCAAAAAGACCAGATCCCCTGGCCGGAAGAGCAAAACGATCCCATGGGTTTTTATTCGGTCCGGTATAGTTGGCCAAAATTTGCCGTAGAGCAGGCTTTTTCCCTATTGGGGGCAGAGCAGGCATGTGCATTTTTGAAGTATCGTGCGCCGCAGCCCACAACAGTGCGCATCAATCCATCCAAAACGACGAGAGAAGAGATAGAGGCTATCTTTAAGGCTGGCGGAATTACAGCTAAAAACATGTGGGCAGACCCAAGAGCGTATGCGTTGGAAGGGGCCGAAAATATACCGGCTATGGAGGCTTATCGGCAGGGGAAAATCAGCTTACAGGGCTTAGCAAGCATGGTTGCGGCAAACCAGGCGGCTTTGAATGGAGGCATCATATTGGATGTTTGCGCTGCGCCTGGCGGGAAATCCTGCAATATAGCAGAGCAATGCCCTGAAGCCAAGGTGTATGCTTTTGATCTACATCCACATCGTGTGGCGCTGATTTCGGCGCAGGCAGAGCGGCTGGGGCTGCCCAATGTGATTGCGGCACAGCATGATGCAACGCAACCGTTTGAAGAATTTGAAGGGATAGCAGATTGTGTCTTGGTGGATGCTCCTTGTACAGGCTTGGGCACTGCCTGCCATAGGCCGGATGTAAAATGGAATAAAAAGCAGGAGGATGCGGCCGCATTGGCAAAGCTGCAAAGGCAAATCTTGCAAAATGCTAGCCGGTCCGTGAAGCCTGGCGGTAAATTGATATACTGTACCTGCACATTTACACAGACGGAAAACGAGGACGTTGTTGGGTGGTTTTTGGCAAACAATGCCGCATTTCATTTGACGCCGCTTACATTGCCGAAAAATATGCCCGGGCATTCAGATGAAAAATCGGGGATGCTTCGCCTTTGGCCGCAGATTCACCAGACAGACGGCTTTTTCATTTGTGCCATGGAGAAAATAAGTTGAAGTTATACGATTATACATACGAACAGATTCAAGCACTGTTGCTGTCATGGAACGAGCCTGCATTCCGGGCAAAACAGATTTTTGCATGGTGTGCTAAGGGCGCGCCTGTCGAGCAGATGCATAACATTCCCAAAGCTTTGCGGCAAAAGCTGGCGTCGCTGAGCCTTGGCGGTATGCGAATTGAGCAGACGCATAGATCCGCAGACGGTACCAAAAAGTTTTTGTTTCGATGTGAAGATGGGAACGCAGTGGAAGGCGTGTTGATGAAAAATCATCACGGTGGAACGCTTTGTATTTCCACACAGGCCGGTTGTCGGATGGGATGTGCGTTTTGCGCTAGTACACAGCTGGGACTTGCGCGCAACCTTACCATTGGAGAGCTGTGTGGACAGCTTTATGCCGTTCGCCGACAAGAGGGAGAGGACAGCTTTACCCACGTCGTATTGATGGGCTGCGGAGAGCCTTTGGATAACTATGAAAACGTCGTTGCTTTTTTGCGAATCGTATCGGATGATAGGGGGATGGGTCTATCTCTTCGCCATGTCTCGCTTTCTACCTGCGGGCTGGTGCCCCAAATTGATAGGTTGGCAGAGGAGCAGCTGCCCATTACCCTATGTTTAAGTCTGCATGCGCCAAACGATGAAATACGGCGTAGTATCATGCCGATCTCCAAGCGGTATTCCATCGAGGAGACCATCGCGGCGATGAAGCGGTACGAAGAAAAGACCTCGAGACGGGTGGCATTTGAATATACGCTCATCAACGGCGTGAACGACGGCCTATCACATGCAAAAGAATTGGCGTATTTGACAAAGGGCATCCGAAAGCATATCAATTTGATCCCGCTAAACCAAGGCGTTGGTGCTTTTCAGCCGCCTTCCAGAGCAAAGGTGCAAGCATTTTTGAAAGTGCTGACGGATCTTGGTGTTTCTGCCACTGTGAGAAGGCGCCAAGGGGATGATGTGGCAGGGGCATGCGGCCAGCTTCGGCTGCAAAGACAACGAGAGGAGCAGGCATATGATTGAATATTTCGCACAGAGCCATGTGGGCCTGGTCCGTAAAGGAAACGAAGATTTCTATTATGCGCCGTCGCAAAGCCGTACGAAAGACCCGCAGTTTTTTCTTTGTGTAGCGGACGGCCTGGGAGGCCATAATGCAGGGGAGATCGCCAGCCAGCTAGCAGTGCGTACCATGGTTACTTCTATGCAGACCATGGAAGGCAAAAATCAGATGTTGGATCATCCCTTTGAAACGATGCAAAGGCTGTTTTTTGAGGCCAATGATAAGATCCATATGCTGTCTACAGAAAGTGAAAAGATGTATGGAATGGGAACCACCCTAACAGCAGCAGTTTGTAAAAAGCATATGGTTTGTATTGCCCATGTAGGTGACAGCCGGGCCTATCTATTCAATGAAGATGGGCTTGTGCAGATTACGACAGATCATACCTTTGTGCAGACGCTCATCCAAAGCGGTCAGCTGACGGAAAAAGCGGCGCTGACCCATCCATATAGACATGTTATCACGCGGGCTGTGGGCATCGAGCAATTTTTGGAAGTTGATTTTTTCGAAGCCGACTGGAAGCTTGGCGATACGCTTCTGTTATGCAGCGATGGACTTACCAATATGGTCAGCGACGAGGAGATTGCGCATATTTTCAATCATAAAAACTCGTTGGAAGATCAGGGCAGCGCTCTACTGGGTTTGGCTCTGGAGCATGGTGGCAAGGACAACATTACGATATGCTTGGCCAGGAGAGAGGGGGATTCAAAATGAGTCAGCTTCTTTCAAACCGATATCTTTTGGAAGAGAAAATCGGGTCGGGCGGGATGGCGTTTATCTATCGGGCTCGCGATCTGCAAACAAAGCAAACGGTGGCAATCAAAGTGCTGCGTGAAGAATATACCAAAGATACCGAATTTGTTTCACGGTTTGATCGTGAAGCAAAGGCTATGCAGCGTGTGCGCCATAATAACATTGTTGAGGTTTATGCCGTAGGCAATGATTACGGCATCCCCTATATCGTGATGGAGTATATCGATGGGCCTACGCTGAAGGATATCCTACGGATGAGGGGTAAGCTGCCCGTGCGCCAGTGCATTCAGATTATGCTCAATCTCTGCGAAGCGATCCAAACCGCCCATGATAACGGCGTAATTCATAGAGACTTGAAGCCGCATAACATTCTCGTTACGCCGGAAGGAGAAGTAAAGATCACGGATTTTGGCATTGCCAAATTTGTGGGATCCTCCACCATGACAATGGAAAGCGACAATGTTTTGGGGTCTGTGCATTATATTGCACCGGAGCAGGCCAGCGGCGGGGAAACGGATGAGAAAACCGATGTATATTCCCTGGGAATAACAATGTATGAAATGCTGACAGGGCGCCTCCCGTTTGAAGGGGATACGACGGTTTCTGTGGCAATCAAGCATATACAGGAATCTGTCCCTTCTCCGCAAAGCAAAAACCCAGAAATATCCCATAGCCTGTCCGCCTGCGTCATGAAAGCATGTGCCAAAGATCCGAATGTGCGCTATCAGACGCCGGGTGACTTTGCCAGGGATTTGGTACGCGCTATGAACGATCCTGACGGCACTTTTGCAGACCTCCCTCGCGACACCCAAGAGATGCCCTACCAGGCGCCGCCAGCTAGACGGCGGAACGATAGAAGCATAGAAAGCAATCGAAAAACCAAAAAAAATATCCACAGGATCTTATGGGTGCTCTTGGGCTGCATCGTGGTTTTGGTTACACTGTTTATGATTGGACGGGCCATTTGGCAGTCCTCCAATGATGATATGATTGCAATGCCTGATCTGCGGGGCAAAACAAGCGCCGAAGCACAATCCGCGCTCAGTGATCTTGGATTATCCATTTCCTTTAGCTACCAAATCAATGATGATGTGCCGGAGGATGTGGTGTATGGGCAGTCCATTTCACCGCAAACGATGGTCAACCCCAAAACGCTGGTCACGATCTATGTAAGCGATGGGCCGGAAAAAATAAGCGTTCCTTCTGTGCAAGGAATGACATTGGATGAAGCGACTAGAAGGCTCAGCGAAGCCGGACTTACGCCGGGTATAATCAATTATCAGTTTTCCGCGACCGAAGCGGACGGTACTGTCATACGCCAGGTACCGGCGGCTGATGAGCTGGTGGCTAAGGAGTCGGAAGTCAATTTGGTCATTGCAACTTCGACTGCGCCTTCTACACCGCAGCCAGGAGTATAGATGAAAATAGGAACGATCTTAAAAGGTATCGGCGGTTATTATACCGTTCAATACGAAGGAAATAAGCAGTGCGTACTTAGGCCCAGAGGAAAATTCCGCCATAAAGAGGAGCGCCCTCTACCGGGCGATCGTGTGCGTTTTGATGTGCCGCCGCCTGGGACGGAAGGCTTCTTTGAGGAGATTTTGCAAAGAAAGAATCAAATGCTGCGGCCCGCTGTAGCCAATGTGGACGAGGTTTGGGCAGTGATTTGCATGCAGAAACCGGCCGGTGATTTCTTGCTTTTGGATAAGCTGTTGGCAAATTGCCGCAGGGAAAGCATTCCAGTGCGCGCTGTTCTCAATAAATGTGACTTGGCTTCCGAGGAGCAAAAGCAGCGTTTTCTCAAAAGCTATTGCCGGTATAGTCCGCTCTTGGTTTCCACCCATACTGGAGAGGGAATAGAAGCGCTGACAAACGCATTTTCGAGAAAGATCATTTGCTTATCGGGGCAAAGCGGAGTGGGAAAGACCAGCATTACAAACGCGCTTTTGCCTGGCACATCCTACGAGACAGGGGAGCTTAGCAAAAAAACAAGCCGTGGCAGGCATACAACGCGCCATGCAGAACTGCTCTGCGGTCCTCATGGCAGTATGATCGTGGATACCCCAGGTTTTAGCTTGATGGATCTGCCGCTCATGGCCCCTGAAATGCTTAGAGACCTATACCCGGAATATGATGATTATGCCAATCGATGTAAATTTGATATGTGCGTGCATCAAAATGAGCCCGGTTGTGCGGTCAAACAAGCGGTAGAACAAGGCAGCATAGACACGGACAGATACCATCGGTATCTACAAATATTGCAGCAAGTACAAGAAAAATGGAGGAAACGATATGAATAGAATTTTGGTGAGTCCGTCCATCCTATCCGCAGATTTTTCCTGCCTGGGCATGGAAGTAGCCTCTCTAGAGCAGGCTGGTGCGGATTGGATCCACGTAGATATCATGGATGGGCATTTTGTGCCGAATATCTCATTTGGTCCTGATGTGGTAGCAGCTTTTCGCCCGCATACTGATTTGCCACTGGATGTACATCTGATGGTGGAAGATGCCATTCGGTTTATTCCAGCCTTTGCCAAGGCTGGCGCGGATATCATTACCGTGCATATGGAGGCAGAGCAGGATGTACAGAAGAGCGTAGATTTGATCCATCGTCTTGGGCTGAAAGCGGGCGTTGCAATTTCGCCCGGAACCCCGGAATTGATTTTGATGAATATGCTTACACAAGTAGAAATGGTGCTGGTCATGACGGTAGAGCCTGGCTTTGGAGGGCAAAGATTTATGCCGGATGTTGCCAAAAAGGTACGCGCGATCCGGCAAATGCAGGTTAATCCTTCTCTGCATATCGGGGTAGACGGCGGCATCAACTTGGATAATGTAAAAAGTGTTATACGAGATGGAGCGGATGTCATCATTGCGGGTAGTGCAGTATTCAATGCAAAGAGCAGGGCGTTGGCCATCAACGCGTTGAGGCGGGGATGAACGGGCTGATCTATACCGGCGGAGATTGGCCGGATCTTGCTACGGCAAAGATGTTGTCTGAAAGAGCGGATTTGTCCATCTGCTGTGATGGGGCTGCAGAAGAGGCCTATCGTTACGGCCTTCCTTTTCAAACTCTGGTAGGAGATATGGATTCTATCCGGCCGGATCTTTTAGAGGGTTACCAAAATACATACGAGGGGCTGGAAATCATCCAGCTTTCCGTTGAAAAGGACTGGACGGATACGGAATACGCCGTTTCGCATGCCTTGGATCGCGGGTGTACGCATATTACCTTCTGCGGAGGGCTGGGGAAAAGGATGGATCATTCCTTAGGGCAGCTACAAATTTTGTACGGCCTTTGTAAACGGGGCATTCCGCATACGCTATATAGCAAAGATATGTTTGCCTGTATGATCAACGGCGAATATTCGTTGAAAACATTTCCACAGCAAACATTTTCTCTCTTGCCGTTTGCACAAAATTGTTGTATAACGATTGAAGAAGCAAAATATCCTTTATATCATCAGCCTTTGCCCCTGGGGAAGACATTGGGCATCAGTAACCAAGCTTTGGGAGAGCAGGTTTCTATTCAAGTGCATGAAGGCATCGTATTATTGATTGCATTGCAGTCCGTATAAAAGAGGACTTTATCACTTTCTATAAAGGCGGCGTAGTTATGGCAGTAGAAATTTGGGCTCATAGAGGCAATAGTTTTCAATTTCCGGAAAACACGATGGAGGCGTTTGCGTCGGCGCTGGCGCTAGGGGCAGACGGCTTGGAGCTTGATGTGCATTTTACCAGCGATCAACAGATTGTGGTTACCCATGATGAGAGCATCGAGAGAGTCTCAAATGGCTGTGGCCGCGTCGTTGACCAAACATTGGCCCAGTTGCGCAGCTATAATTTTCATAAAACAAAACCGAAATCGGTACAAATGGCAAAGATTCCGCTCTTGGCTGAAGTACTGGAACTGGTAAAGCCTACGCAGGCTATGATCAATATTGAAATTAAATCCGGTATTGTGTTGTACGAGGGCATAGAAAAGGCCGTTTGGGATCTTGTTCGTGACTTTGGCATGCAAGACCGTGTTCTATATTCTTCTTTTAATCATTTTTCACTCACTACCTTAAAACAGATTGATTCACATACAAAAATCGGATTGTTGTACTCTGAAGCGATGGTGGATCCCGCTCTTTATGCAAAGCATGTACAGGCAGAGGCGATCCATCCCTTTTTCCCGACCTGTTTTGCGCCGGGAGTTATGGAGGGTTGCTTGGCAGAACATATCGATGTAAATCCATGGACGGTGGATGACGCTGAAATGATGCAATCTTTGCAAAAGCTTGGCGTCCACGCGATCATTACAAACGATCCTTCTTTGGCGTTATCCGTTTTGCGTTAATTTCTAGAACCAAAAACAAAGAAAGACGAAGCACTATATAATATTGATTCGTATAATATTATATAGTATTATATAAATGCTCAGAAGATCTGGTATTCGGTCTTCTGTATATAAATTTTAGGGGGTAGTTTTATGGGAAAGAGGGAACTAACGGAAGATCAGCGCTATGACAGGAAAATCAGAGTTGCATTTTCCTGGGTTACCATTTTATTTGAAACGGCTTATACTGCCACCGCATTCAATACGTTACTATTGCAAGAACAAGGATTTAGCAGTACACAGGTCGGCGTTATTTTGGCTGTTTTTTCTATTATAGGGATCATAGCGCCGCCTTTTTGGGGATATTTAGCGGATCGGATACGCTCGATTCCCAAAGCATTTATCATCGTGTTGTGTATTCAAGGTGTCGTTGTTACCTTTTTACCAATGAGCGGTGGGATCAAAATCGGCGGACTCTCGTTGTTGGCAATCTCCATGCCGCTGTCCAATTTTGTGCGCCAACCTACATTATCCCTGGTAGACGCCTGGATGGTTCAAGCTGTAAATACGACTGAAGGACGAGTCGCTTATGGTTCTGTTCGCCTCTGGGGCTCGGTCGGTTGGGCTGTAGCTTGTCTGATTATGACAAAGATTGCGGACTGGACAAGTGTTGTTGTCCCCTTCTATTTATGTGGGCTCATCTGTATATCCGTGGCGTTCTGGTATTCCGTGTTGGTCAAAAAACTGCCGCTGCGCCAGCCTGAAGAGGAAAATGCAGAGCCGGTAGATCACATCAATCCATTTGTATTGTTCAAAAATTATTATTTCGTTTGGATTTTAATATTTAATTTAATCTTGACGATCTCCTCCAACGCTTCCTTCAACTTTATTCCGTATATGTTTACCGAAATCGGGGCCGATCCAAACCTAGGCGCAGCATCGGTAGGGGTAAAGGCATTGATGGAAGTACCGTTGATGTTTGCTGGCGTCTATTTGGCCCGCAGGTTTAGCATGCCTTCCATGATCGCAACGGTAGGGCTGATGTACTTTGTGGAGCAGTCGCTGTATTCTCTGGCATCAAGTGCTACGATGATTATTGGTGTTCAGCTGATCCAAGGGTTAGCCTATGGCCTGTATGTATCCTGCTCGGTGGACTATGCTTACAAGCTGGCGCCAAAATCCTTAACGGCTTCCGCTCAATCTTTCATGTGGATGTCCAATGCGGTCGGAACGGTACTGAGCAACCTGATGGGAGGGTGGCTGATCAGCGTAATTGGCGCCGGTGGCCTTTATCGGTTTAACTCCTTTGTTGTTTTGGCAGGGTTTGTCCTTTTCGTGCTCTCTTTCCCCTTTGGGGAAAAGGTATTGAAGATCCCTCGCCCGGCAGCGGCTCTATCCCCGCGTAAAAGAGCACGGATGGAGCAGGAATAAAACAAGAGATTGGCTTATATATATCTCATCTAAAAGATAAAACATTCGCATATGGTTGTTTCAAAGGTTCTTTTTGTTTGTACTTTGCCGCGGAGTAGGGGCTGCGGTTATATTGGGGGGCATTTTCTATGGAGCAACAACCGACCTTAGCCGAAGAGATACGGCTTCGGAAACGGATACAAATCGGCTTTTCTACTGTTATCGGCCTGTTTTGGATGGGGATGGCTTCTTCGGCCTATAATGTTCTTTTGCTGGATAGCCAGAACTTTTCAACCGCTGAGGTAGGGATCATCATGGCCATTTATTCCGCCATAGGGATCATAGCACCGCCTTTATGGGGGTATGTGGCGGATCGAATGCATTCCGTAGCCAAGGCATATATCATTGTGTTTGCGATTTGCGCTTTTTTGGTTGCGTTCATGCCGATATTTGGCATTATAAAGATTGCAGGGTTTTCATTTTTGGCCATCGCGCTGCCTTTGACAAACTTTGTACGAACACCGGCGCAAAACTTGATGGACGCTTGGTCCATGTTGGCGGTGGCGCGCGCCAAGCGTGTGCCGTTTGGCGTTATGCGTTTATGGGGGTCAATCGGTTGGGCGATCTCTTGTGTGCTGTTATCATTTGTAGCGGAAAAAGCAGGGATTCCCGTTGTCTTTATGCTGAGCGGATTTATCAGTATGGGTGTCTGCATTTACAGCGTACGCCTAAATCATAGGATTCCCCTTCAACAAGAGCCGAAGGAGGGAGAAAAACAGCAACGTCCCAAAATCAATCCTGCCCTGCTGTTTAAAAACTATTATTTTGTCGTACTTTTAATTTTTCATTTTTTGATTCAAATGATGTCAAACTCCTCTGGGCTGTTTTTGCCGTATATTTTCCGTTCTGTGGGAATGGAAGCCGATTTGGCCGGCGCTGTAACGGGAATCAAAGCGTTGATGGAAGTGCCGTTCCTTTTGGCTGGTGGTCTTTTGGTACGGAAGTTTAAGCTACCCCCCATGATTGCTGCAGTAGGATGCATTTATGCGCTGGAGCAGTTCCTGTATACGCAACTATCCTCTCCGCTGCTTTCTCCGCTTGTCTCTTGTATGGGGCCGGCGCTGATTCTGTGTATCCAGATGTTAAGTGGATTGGCAAACGGGCTGTATCTATTCACATCCGTGCAGTATGCATACCGCTTAGCGCCGCCGGAGCTTTCTGCCTCTGCGCAAACATTTTTGGGTATGTCCATGTCGATGGGTGCGATCTGTGCAAGTCTATTGGGAGGGATCCTCATCGAAATCACTGGTGTTACCGGATATTATACCTTAACATCCATTGTCACATTGGTTGGCGTTGTACTATTCGGCCTATCTTTTGCCTTTGGAGAAAAGGTTTTGAAAATTCCACGGCCCAAAGCAGCCTCCGCTACTGAAGAGTAGGAAAAAAGCTGGAATGGGAGAATTTATTTCTCCCATTCTTTATTTTTTGAATGATTTTGCGTGTTCTTGCTGAAATATGTTATAATAACCGAAACCAACTTGTACGAATGTAAGAAAGTAGGAATGTATATATGGCTCGAAAAAACCGCAGGAGACCTACCAAGCGTTTTTTTATAACGGTGGCTGTGTTGGCATGCGTGATTTTATTGACCGTATTTCTAATACTGCAAGGCCCTAAGGAGGCCCTCATAACAGAAGGGAATCTTTTTGTAGACCGGGATGTTGAAACGCTGATTGTTCGGGATGAAAAGGTCTACAATTCCGACAACTATTCCACGGCCACCTTCTTTGCTTCAGAGGGGCAGACCGTTACAAAGGGCGCAACGATTGCCCAGGTATACAAATGGGGCTATAACGAAAAACTGATGACCGATTATGTGACGACGCAGCAGCAGATCCAGGATTATCAGGAAAATACCATTTGGCGTGAAGTAATCAATAAAGATTTAAACACACACAATGGAAAGATCACAAATACAATCCAGGAGATTGTGGATGTGGTACAGGGGAAAAGCAGCAACGATTTGGTTGTATTGGAACGAAAACTGCGTGAAAATATGGAAAAAAAGCAGCAGTTTTTAAAAGCCAATGTGCAAGCGGACGATAAGCTGAACGGTTTGTACGCCACAGAACAAGACCAGTTGAATAAGCTTGCAAATTGGCGTCAGGATGTGCAGGCAGAGGACGACGGTATTGTCAGCTTTTATATGGACGGGTGGGAAACACAGCTCACGCCATACAATTTAGATACCTTGACGCGAGCGGATATTTTGGCTGCTAAAAAAGGCGTTGTCAGCAGCAAAACTTCTGATGACAGCACCACCAGACCGTTATATCGGCTTGTCAATAATTATCAGTGGTACTGCCTGATTCTTTTGGATAAAAACGAGGAAATTCCTGAACTGCGGGAGGGAGGCACGGCCAATATGACCTTTGAAGGTTATTTTGACCGGCCCTATTCTGCCAAAGCCACCTCTGTACGCAGTGTAGACGGCGGGGGCACGCTGTATGTATTGGAAATGACAGAGGATATTGGCCCGATGCTAAGCGTGCGCACTGCAGATGCAAAGATGCATTTGGATTTTACTGGAATGATGGTGCCAGAGGAGGCTATCTTTACACAGGGAGATCAAAAGCTGATCAAACTGGTGCAGGGTGATGTGGCAAGCCTAATTCCCGTGGATATTTTGATTTCCGATGGGGAGAACTGCATTATTCAGTCTTTAGATCCTGACACAACTTTGTCTGCAAACCAAAAGGTGCTATTGCGATAGAAGGTAGAGAATATTGATGAATGTACAGGCGATCCGTGACCAGATTCAGAGCGCAGCAGTAAAAGCTGGACGTGATCCCAGCTCTATAATTTTGCTAGGCGCGAGCAAGTATGCGGATGTAGAGCAGGTGCGCCAAGCCTATGAGCAAGGGCTTACCTGTTTTGGTGAAAATCGTTCAGAAGGTCTGCTTGCAAAAAAAGATTTGCTTCCGGATGACATTTCTTGGCATTTTATTGGACAATTACAGACGAATAAGGTAAAATACATTATTGATAATGTGGAATTGATTCATTCGTTGGACAGGCTCTCTCTTGCAAAGGAGCTGCAGAAAAGAGCCTTGGCAAAACAAACTACCGTGCATGCCTTGGTAGAAGTGTTGATGGATGATAGAGAATCAAGAGGGGGCGTGCTGCCGAAGGATATCCCTTCGTTTTTGGATCAGTGTGCACAGTTTGATAGGCTCTACATTCACGGACTGATGTGTGTGGCCCCCTTGGGGTGCTCTGAAAGGGAAACGGAAGCCTGCTTTGCCAAAATGAAAGACCTTTTCGATGGGCTTTCCCACCGTATCCCTGACAATGCTGAAATGAAGGTGTTGTCGATGGGGATGAGTCATGATTTTCCGCTGGCCATAAAACATGGCGCTACTTTGGTGCGCGTAGGTTCCGCGCTATTTCTAAACAAATAACTATTTGGAGGTGCGCAATGGCACAAAAGAAAATATTCGGAAAGGTCCTAGATCTGATCGGACTGGAAGAATCTGCCATTGATGAAGAGGATAACTACGAAGGTTTTGATGATTACGAAGATGAGTATCAAGATGATTTTGATGATTATCAGGAGGAAGAATACGAAGAGCCTGTTAAGAAATCTAGTAGAAAAAGTAGAGCGAGTAAACGCGCGGAAAAAAATAGCCGCAAAAACAACCGTGACGATTTTGACTACGGATACGAGGATGAAGTGGAAGAAGAGGATACAGAATATGCAGGCCTTGGCAGAAATGGGCTGCTAGGCAGCAATAAATCCAGTAGGCGTAGCACGGCAACCACGCTGCGCAGCACGAGGGAAAGGGATCGCGAAGTGGATCAGAGCAGCAAAGTAGTAGGTTTCAATCCGAAGATCAAAATGATTGTCTATCAGCCGATGAGCTATGATGACACACAAAACATCGTAGACAACCTGAAGCGCAATAAGCCTGTGATAGTCAATCTGGAAGCGGTGGATAAGCAGGAAGCACAGCGCACTCTGGATTTTATCTCCGGTGCGATTTATGCAATCAATGGCGATATTCAAAAGATCAATAGCGCTGTCTTTGTTTTGGTTCCGGCCAATGTAGATATTTCCGGCAATATTCCGGATGATTTGAAAGGAAAAAGCTTTTATACGTTAGACAATCAGCGTAGAGATTATTAAGTCTTCATCTTAGGAGGGATGCGACGTGTTAACTGCACAGCAAATTCATGAAAAAAGTTTTTCCCGGGATAAAAAGGGATATAACATCGACGAAGTCGATATCTTCTTGGATGAAGTGATTGTAGATTATGATACACTTACCAGGGAGAATCAGGAATTAAAAACAAGGATCGAAGCTTTGAATAAGCAGATCGAATCGTACCGTGGCATGGAAAATTCCATGATGCACACCATGGTTACCGTACACAAAGCGGCGGAAGAGATTGAAGAAAAGGCAAAGAAGGACGCCGAAGAGATGTATGCGAAAACACGTGCTCAGGCCGATGCGATGGCGGATCGTGCACAAAAAGAATACGATCAGATTCTTAATACTGCCAGCGCAGAGGCGGATCGTATTGTACGCGACGCAAGAAAAGAACTGAAAGAAAAGCAGGAAGCTATTCTGGAGCTACATGAGCTCCTTGCTGAGTTTAAAACTGGCGTGAAGGATTATGCTTCCGAGCTCATTGAGTTTGCGGATAAGATCAACGATCCAGAGCCCATTCAGGCAATCTTGCCTACCTTTGATGAGGAAGAGTCCGCTGAGGAGGACAGCCAGCAGGAGAGTTTAGAAGGTTTGTCTGCTAGCGAGGTCGTAGATAGCTTGGTGGATGATCTGAAAAAGCAAGAAAAGAAGGATTATGTTGCAGAGTATGTAAATGGTGTAGAGCGCAGCAAACAGATGCAAGAGCAGGCTGAGCAGGCTCATCAGGAGGACCCTGAGGAAGAGAATCAGGCGGTATTTTACGGCCCAGTGGATGCCGATGATGGGTATGACAATAACTTCTAACAAATAAAAGGAGCTGGCTTGTACAGCTCCTTTTTTGTATATTTTCTGTTCATATGCATAGGATACCTGGTAGGGTGATGCGCATGGATCCTGAACAGAAAAAGATGTATAGAGAGCTGCAAAAAACGCTGCGAAAGATACAAATCGTTTTATATGAGCTAGACCCTACGCTGGTAGATTCCCAGCATAGATGGCGTCGCATTGGCAGGCAGTTTGGGCAGGGTGTGATCAAAGGGCTTGGCGGCGCGGTAGGCTTTACAATTTTGGGTGCCATTGTCATGGCGATACTTACTTCGTTGGCAGCGCACAATATCCCTGTCATTGGAGATTTTATAGCAAAAATTATAGAGATTGTTAATGCAACAGCAAAATAAAATGACGGATGCATCCTTCCATGATATAATAATTGTTATACTCCATGGGAGGTTTTTTTATGTTAGAATCCATCATCATCATAGTTGGCATCTTACTGGATCGGTTAACCAAGCTATGGGCGGCCGGCCCGCTGAAAGCAGTGGGAAGCATGGATTTTATTCCAGGCATTATGGAATTCCATTATGTAGAAAACAGAGGAGCCGCATTTTCTATGCTTTGGGGAAAAACTTGGATTTTTATTATTCTTACACTGCTAATTGTTGCTTTTCTAATTGGATATCTTTTGAAATACAGAAATACGGATGGAATTTGGATGCGTATCGCGGTTTCCAGCATCATTGCAGGCGCGATTGGAAACCTGATAGACCGCCTGTTGTACGGATATGTGGTTGATTTTTTGCGTCCTACCTTTATCAATTTCGCGGTTTTCAATATTGCCGATATTTTTGTTACTTGCGGCGCTATTTTGTTTATCATCGTTCTGCTGTTTTTCAATAAGAGGGAAAAGGAAATGCCATGAATACGAATCGCGTAGTCATCGATAAGAGGCTGGAGGGAACCCGGCTGGATGCTTGCTTATCACAGGTAAGCGGGCTTACCCGTTCAAGATGCAGCCATTTAATCGAAGAGGGACATGTTTTGTTGGATGGTTGCCCTTCTAAAAACAAGACAAAGGTAAAGGAGGGCCAACAGCTTGTTTGGGAGGTTCCTGAACCATCTCATCTGTCTTTGGCGCCCGAAAATATTCCTATTGAAATCTTATATCAGGATGAGGATATTGCGGTTGTCAATAAGCCAAGGGGAATGGTTGTACATCCTGGAGCCGGTGTAGAGAGCGGTACGCTGGTCAATGCGCTCCTGTATCAGCTTGATCATCTTTCTGGTATCAATGGCGCGCTGCGTCCGGGTATTGTACATCGGCTGGATAAGGACACTTCTGGCGCCTTATTGATTGCTAAAAATGATTTGGCTCATCAGGGATTATCCCAGCAAATTGCTGAAAAAACGGCTTGCAGGGAGTATATAGCGCTGGTGCTCGGAAATATTAAGGAGGAGCAGGGAACGATAGATGCGCCGATTGGACGCCATAAAACACAGAGAAAGAAGATGGCTGTGGTAGATGGCGGACGTGAGGCTAGAACGCATTTTCGGGTGATTTATCGTTTTGGCAATGCAACGTTGGTAAGTTGTCGCCTAGAGACCGGCAGGACGCATCAAATTCGCGTTCATATGGCATACATCGGCCATCCTGTTCTCAACGACCCTGTCTATGGCCCTAAATCTACAAAACACGAGAAGGGGCAGCTGCTTCATGCGGCCCGCATTGCTTTTATGCATCCAAGAACAGCGAAGCGCTTATGTTTTTATGCGCCTTTGGATGAATATTTTTCAAAACAACTCAAAAGTAGGGAAATTAACACAGAAACACTATACAAAATTATTTGGCCATGATATAGTTATTCCCCCAAAGAAATAATTTCTTTTGAGAAAAGGGAAGGTGTCCGTTGATGGGAAATCAGGTAAAGATCATGGATGCTGCACAGGTCGACCGTGCCTTGGCACGCATGGCCCATGAGATGATCGAAAAGAACAAGGATTTATCCAATGTAGCGTTGGTAGGCATACATACCCGCGGCGTTCCGCTTTCTAAACGCTTAGCAGAGCGTATCGCGCAATTTAGCGGCCGATGGGTAGATTGGGGCAGCCTAGATATTACACGTTATAGAGATGATTTTACGCCCGTTGCAGACGGCCCAATTGTACAGGATACCAATATACTCTTTCCGCTGCGCGGACGGACAGTGATCATTGTGGATGATGTTTTGTTCACTGGCCGGACAGCACGAGCCGCCATGGATGCGATTATGGATATAGACCGCCCAAAATCAATCCAGCTTGCTGTGCTTATTGATCGCGGCCATCGAGAACTGCCCATTCGTGCCGACTATGTTGGAAAGAATGTGCCGTCTGAATATCAGCAGAAGGTGAATGTTCGGCTTTTGGAATCCGATCAAGAAGAGGGCGTATACTTGATAAGCGAATAAAAAATTTTTCTTTTGTGTATAAAAGCAGGAATAGGGGGCATGATAGGATTGACCTCACAATAACCCCCTTGAGAGAGCCTCGCAGAGAAAACAGAGCTGCGGGGCTTTTTTCTGTCTTCTATTCTTAAAATAAAAGAAAAATCGGAGCAAGAAAACTTACTCCGATTGGTACGGGTGTTCATAACGACACTTTGACAAAGAAAAAATCCGAGTGTTCTTATGAACACTCGAATTGAAAAGGTGTGACAAAAAAGATTGGCGCCGACAGGCGCACCCGCAAAAAGTTGGTAGAGAGCCAATTGGCGTGAAAACGGCGCATTTACAAGCCGTTAGCCGATGCGAACGTGACTTTTTGCGGAAAAGGAGGAGCAAGGGAGCGGGCGGATGATTTTCTTTGAAAAAGAAAATCGGAGCAAATCGTACTTTGCTCCGACGTGGTGCGAGAAACAGGACTTGAACCTGCACGTCCTTGCGAACACTAGCACCTGAAGCTAGCGCGTCTGCCAATTCCGCCATTCTCGCAAATATAAAATTGTTGGTGGATGGGGGTGGATTCGAACCACCGAAGTCTGAGACGGCAGATTTACAGTCTGCTCCCTTTGGCCACTCGGGAACCCATCCATATAAGCAATGTAATAACTGGTGGAGCTGGTGATGGGACTTGAACCCGCAACCTTCTGATTACAAATCAGATGCTCTGCCAATTGAGCTACACCAGCAAAGTGGGGAAGAAGTGGCGACCCGGATGGGTTTCGAACCCACGACCTCCAGCGTGACAGGCTGGCATTCTAACCATCTGAACTACCGGGCCATTTGGTGGGAACAACTGGGTTCGAACCAGTGACCCCTTGCTTGTAAGGCAAGTGCTCTCCCAGCTGAGCTATGCTCCCATTCCCGTCCTTTTGACGCTTGATGATTATACCTTAGGGTCGCCATAATTGTCAAGGCTAATTTTCATATTTATGAAAATTTATCGGCGGCGTTTTAGTTCCTTGAAGATTTCTTCCAGCGCAACACCCCGATCCTGCAGCATGACCAAAACATGGTAAAACAAATCGCTGGTTTCATAGATGATTTCATCCGGCGCATTGTTTTTTGCGGCAATGATGGTTTCCGCGCTTTCCTCGCCCACTTTTTTTAGGATCTTGTCGATCCCCTTATTGAAAAGGTAATTGGTATAGCTTCCTTCCACAGGGTGCTCTCTGCGGTCTTTAATGACGGCGTCCACCTCATACAATACGTTGGCGCTGCCTACTTCCTGCTTTGGCTCTGTCATGGCATTGAAAAAGCAGCTGTACGCGCCGGTGTGGCACGCGCCTCCTCCCTTTTGGACGACCTGCGCCAGCAAGCAATCTCCATCGCAATCCGCCGTCAGAGAAACAAGCTCCTGTATCTGTCCGCTGGTCGCGCCTTTTTCCCATAGCTCTTGCCGCGACCTGCTCCAGTATACCATATGCCCTTTTTCCAGCGTTAATGCCAACGCTTCTTGATTCATATAGGCCTGCATCAGCACCGCGCCCGTTTGCACATCCTGCGCAATGACGGGCACCAGGCCCTGTTCGTTGTATTTTACCTGATCCTGTGAAAACATTGCGTCTTCCTCCTGCATTTGTAATGCCTTCTCTATCTCCAACCTGCCATCATACATGGCCTTGCCGATGATAACGCCGGGCAGCCCAGCCTTTTGTACGCGCGCCACATCCTCCAAGCAGCCCACCCCGCCGGATACGATGACCTCCAGCCCGGACTGCTCCATCAGCCGTACGCTGCCTGCAATATCCGGCCCGTTTTGCATGCCGTCGTTGGCAATCTCCGTATAGATCACGGTGCGCACCCCAGCCTCGGCCGCCTGCTTGGCAACCTCCAGCGGCGTCAGCGCACTTTGCTCTTCCCAGCCTTTGACCGCCACTTTTCCGTCTTTGGCGTCTATGCCTACGGCAACGCGGCCTGGATATGTCTTTGCAGCCCAACGCACCAACGCCGGGTCTTCAATGGCCGCCGTGCCCAGCACACAACGCGCCACCCCGCAAGCCATACGTTGAGCCACATCCTCGCGGGAACGGATGCCGCCACCCAATTCGATGTGAACGCCTAGCTTTACCATTTTTTCGATGAGCGGCAGATTGCTGGCCACGCCTGTTCTGGCGCCGTCCAAATCTACGATATGGAGCCAGCTGGCGCCCTTTTGCACCAACTGCTTCGCCATGGCCACCGGATCGTCGCTGTAAACCGTCTCCTTATCAAATGAGCCTTGCAGCAGGCGCACGCATTTCCCGTTTCGTATGTCTATAGCCGGGTATACAATCATCACAGCACCCCTTTGGTACTGGGCACCCCGTCAAACCGTCCATCCATCTGTGTCGCCATATCCAGCGCCCTGGCAAAGGCTTTGAATAGTGCCTCGATCATATGATGGTCGTTTTTGCCATATTCCACCTTCATATGCAGCGTTAGGCCGCCCTCCATGGCCACGCCCCGGAAAAATTCCTCTGTGAGCTGCACATCAAAATCCCCGCAGCGCGTGCCTACAAACGGCGCGTCAAATTTTAAAAACGGCCGCCCGCTTACATCAAGATTTACCGTGGCCAGAGCCTCGTCCATCACAACGGTAAAATTGCCATACCGTTTGATGCCCGCTTTGCTGCCCAGTGCCTTTTTGATGGCCTGGCCAAAACAGATGCCCACATCCTCTACGCTGTGGTGCGCATCCACCTCCAGATCGCCCTTGCAGTCCACATTGATGTCGAACAGGCCATGCTTAGCCAAAAGGTTCAACATATGGTCAAAAAAGCCAATGCCGGTAGAAAGGCTGGCCAACCCTTCCCCATCGATCAGAATCGAGGTCTCTACATCGGTTTCGCCGGTTTTCCGGCTGGTAACGCCAAATCGTTCCATGCTTTTTCCTCCTTAAAAACGTGCCAGGGCAGATTGGGCATGCGCCTGCAAGCCCTCTGTATCCGCCAGCTGCACGATATCCTCTACCACTGCCTGAAGCCGGGGCGCATCGTATTCCAGCACACTCATCCGTCGGCAAAAATCATATACGCCCAGCGGAGAGGCGTATTTGGCCGTGCCGCCCGTGGGCAGCACATGGTTGGTGCCCGCCAAATAATCGCCCAGCGCTTCCGGCGCATAGGCGCCCAAAAATACGCCGCCAGCATGGCGGACGCCGGGCAGCAGCGCCCGCGGGTCTGCCGTTAATATCTCCAAATGCTCTGGCGCTACGTCGTTGGCAAACTGTACGCAGGACGAAAGATCCTCCAGCACCACAATGGCGCCATAGCGATTGATGGAGGCACGTGCCGTTTGGTTGCGCTTGAGCGCCGCGCACTGCCGCTCCACCTCATCCTGCACGCGTTGCGCCAGAGATAGCGAATCTGTAACGCACAGCGCCGCGGCACGTTCGTCATGCTCGGCCTGGGCCAGCATATCTGCCGCCACAAACACCGGATTCGCAGATTCGTCTGCAATGACCAGCACCTCGCTCGGCCCCGCAATGGAATCGATGCCCACCGTACCCACCACCGCTTTTTTCGCCATGGCTACGTAACTGTTGCCTGGGCCTGTGATCTTATTCACCTGCGGCACGGTCTCCGTGCCGTAGGCAAAGGCTGCTACGGCCTGTGCGCCGCCCATGCGAAAGATCAAATCCACGCCGCTTTCTTTGGCTGCTACCAACGTGAGGGGCGGCAGCGCACCGTGCTTGGCCGGGGTCGCCAGGCACAATTTGCCTACCCCCGCAATCTTTGCCGGCACTGCGTTCATAATCACGCTAGACGGATAGGCTGCCGTGCCGCCCGGCGCGTAAAGCCCTACGCTATCCAGCGGCAGCACGAGCTGCTCTAGGCAAATGCCCGGCTCCTGAATACAATATCCCTTTTCCAATTGCTTTTCATGGTATTTGCGCACATTGGCAGCGCAAAGCCTAAGCGCTGCCAGCGTTTTTTCATCCACCTGCGCATAGGCCTGCTGTATCTCCTCTTCGCCAACGATCAGCGGTGTTTTATGATAGTCCGTATCATCGAATTTTAAGGCGTATTCTGCCAGCGCCTGATCCCCGCGCGCCTGCACATCCGCCAAAATCTCCTTGACCCTGGTCTCTACTTCCGACAGATCGCCCTCCGCGCGTCTGCGCAGGTTTGCAAGCACCTGCTCCGCGCCCTTTTTTCCCTGATAAATCATGCTTCTTCCTCCAGCGCTGCCTGCACATTTTTGATAAATTGCTGCATAAACGGCGCATTTAGTTTTAAGCTCACGCGGTTGACTACCAGCCGTGCGCTGATGGGCACAATGTCCTCCAATACAACGAGCCCATTTTCCTTGAGCGTTTTGCCGCTTTCTACAATATCCAAAATAATATCCGAAAGCCCTGTGATGGGTCCCAGCTCCACCGAACCATACAGCGGGATGATCTCTACTGCCTGCCCTCGTTTCCGAAAAAACTCCTTGGCAAAGTGCGTATACTTGGTGGCTACCTTTAAGCCGGACTGTCTGGTATCCGTGCCCGGCTTGCCTGCCAAAGACAGCTTGCATTTGCCATAGCCTAGATCCATCATCTCGTAGATATGCGCGCCGCTTTCCAGCAGCGTATCCTTGCCACAGATGCCAAAATCCGCCACGCCATGCTCCACATAGACCGGTACATCCGTTGGTTTTACCATCAAAAAGGAAAGCTCCTTATTTTGGAAAATCAGCATCCGGCTATCCTCTACCAGGCCGGATACATCGTAGCCTGCTTTTTCAAAAAGCGCAATAGCCTTATCCGCCAAGCGGCCTTTGGCGAGCGCTACCTTTCGTTGTTTCATTGCTCTGCCCCCTTGCTTTCTTCCAAAAAGACCGCTTGTGCGCCCTCGTTTTCCGCTTGTGCCAATACCTTGCTTTTATCCGTTTGATAGCTCAATACCACACGCACCCCTTCGGACCGCTTCGCCCTGGCAAAGGCCACGGCCCTGGCAAAGCACCCCTCTGCCGCGCCAACGACCAGATCCGTCTTAGGAACGGCCGGCCAAGCGTTGTCGGCTTTGAGCGCCGCCATGGCCTGCTCCATATTGATGGCAAAGCCCACTGCCTGCATCGGCTTGCCAAATTGAGCCAATACGCCATCATACCGTCCGCCGGAAATAATGGGGCTGCCTACGCCGGCACCCAGCCCGCGGAATACCAGGCCGTTATAGTATTCAAATCCGGGCAGCAGCCCTAAATCTATCGTAATGCTGTTTCCATGGCCCATCTGCTGTAAAAATACCGCCAAAAGGCGCAGCTCTTTCAATACAGATTGGTAGCAAGGCTGATAGAAGATCTCCTCTGCCTTATCCAGCACCTCTACGCCGCCATACAGCTCGATCAGCGACAGGCATTGGTGCTGTATCTCCTTTAACACGCCAAGCTGCTGCAAAAATGCACCTGCTTCCATCGCATTTTTCTCATCCAGCATACCGCGCAGCGTCTCTGTCTCCTCTTCGCTGAAACCGGCCTGCTTGGCCAGACATTGAAAAATACCTACATGGCCGATATCCAGCACAAAATCCGCAAACCCCAATTCCGTCATGCTTTGCGCCGCCAGCGAAAGCATTTCCGCATCGCCGGACAGGCCAGAATCGCCCATCAGCTCTGCCCCCACCTGGGAAAACTCCCGGCGCTGTTGACCGTAATCATGCTCCAAGCCAAATGCGCTGCCACGATAAAATACACGGATCGGTTGCTGGCTCTGCTTTGCACGCGAGCTGACAACCCGGGCCGCCGGCATGGTGAAATCCGGCCGCAGCGTCATCATCTTACCGTCTTGCTCGAACAGGCGGATCATGCGATCTTGCCTTAAGTTGCCAACCTCGCCCTCAAACAGATCCGCATATTCCAGCGAAGGCGTAATGATCTCTTCAAACCCGCTGCGTACAAACATCGTTTGCAGCCTCTGCTCCAAGGCCCGCTTGGCAAAGGCCTCTTGTCCTGTTACATCCCGCACGCCTTCCGGCACCTGCGCTTTGACTGTCTTCATATCGTTCCTCACTTCATCATGCTAATACGCTACTTTGTTGCTTTGTAGTATCATACTCGCTTTGCCATCGTATGTCAACCCTTTTCCCTAGGGGCGCACAAAAAAAGGGCCGGAAAAAACCGGCCCTTTCTCGATCTATCTTCAGGTTAGTCCTGCATCATTTGCTCAACGACCTTTTTGGTCATCATGCCGCCGATGCTGCCTGCCTCGCGGCTGGTCAGATCGCCGTTATAGCCCTGCTTCAGGTTCACGCCAACCTCGCTGGCGGATTCCATCTTCAGCTGCTGCAAAGCCTGCTTACGCTGTTGGTTATTCTGCGTACTGTTGCTTGCCATTGTATCTCTCTCCTTTCCGGAAGAATGTTCTTCTCAATGTTGGGTTAGTTCTGCTGGTTTTTATTGACATACTTTTCGTACATCTTCTTCACCATGCCACCGCCGATGCTGCCTGCTTCACGAGACGTAATGTCACCGTTATAACCCTGCTTCAGGTTTACGCCAACTTCGCCGGCAACCTCCATTTTCATCTGTTCCAGCGCCTGTCTCTGAGCCGCCGATTTCGGAGTTTTGCTGCTAGAAGTCATTGCATTCACCTCCTTTTACCAAGTCTCACGAGTAATTTGCCCGTTTGCAAAATCCATACACATGTAATGTTTCCCAATTTTCTGTTTTTGCGGAAACTGCGCGAAATCGTTTGGAAAATTGCGGCCAAACTCTTCGTCGAAATGTAGAATGCCCATTATTTTGCGGAATATGCGATTTTTACGGCGAATTTGCGCATTCCTTGCAGGCAATTTTTTGCAGACAAAAAAAGAGCGTTTCCGCTCTTTTTCATTTTCATGCTCTGTTTTTTCTATTGTTAATTCATCGCAATTTGCCCCAGCGCATCCTCGTATTGTTTTTTGGCAGCACGCAACACCATTTGCCAATCCGCCTGGCGCTGTGGCTGCTGCAGCAGTTCATATGCACGGTTGACCTCCCCCACAAGGCCGGCGTCCTTGGTCAGCATCAGCGCGCCCGCGTCGGTAAAGCCATGCTGCTCTTCCCCCAAAAAACTACCTGGGCCGCGCAGTTCTAAGTCTGCCTTGGCTACCTCAAAGCCATCCTGCGTCTGCGTCATAGTCAAAAGCCGCTGGCGATCCTCCCGCTCCGCTGCCAAAAAGCACCAGGACTGCGCGCTGCCGCGCCCTACCCGGCCTCGCAGCTGATGCAGCTGCGCCAGGCCGAACCTATCCGCCCGTTCGATGACCATCACCGTGGCGTTCGGCACATTGACGCCTACCTCTACCACTGTGGTGGAAACCAGGATCTGGATATGGTTTTGCGCAAACTGCTCCATGATCTCCTGCTTTTCCGCCTGCTTCATTTTGCCATGCAAAAGTCCAATGGATACATCTGCAAATCGTTTTTTCATCATGGTATAGATTTGTTCGGCGGCCTGGTCGTCCTCCTCTTCTCCCTCGATGCGCGGACACACCACATACGCCTGCCCGCCCTGCCTGGCACGGTCTGCCAAGAACGCATACATATCGTCTCGTTTGTTGGCAAGCACAATACGCGTCTCCACCGGCTTTCGCCCCGGCGGCATTTCATCGATGACAGAAACATCCAAATCCCCGTATAAAATCATGGAAAGCGTGCGCGGTATCGGCGTGGCGCTCATAAACAGCGCATGGTTCTCTGTTCCCTTCTGCATCAAAGCCGCGCGCTGCTTTACGCCAAAGCGATGCTGCTCATCCGCGATGACAAGGCCCAGGTTTTTGTATTTCACGCTTTCTGAAATCAGCGCATGCGTGCCCACCACAAGATCCAGCGTACCATCCTCCAACGCTTCCAGCACCTGCCTCCGTTCAGCCGCTTTCATCCCACTTTTCAATAGGCCAACAGAAACGCCCAAAGGCTCAAACAAAGCCTTGGCCTGCTCGTAATGCTGGCCCGCCAATATATCTGTCGGCGCCATCAGCGCGGCCTGCCGGCCATTTTGCACTGCGATCCACATGGCATAAAACGCTACCACCGTTTTGCCGCAGCCCACATCGCCCTGCACCAGGCGGCTCATGGGCACTGTCTTTTCCAGGTCCTCCTGTATTTGCCGCATCACACGCTGCTGTGCGCCGGTGGGTGCAAAGCCCAATTGTTGCATAAAGCGCTCGCCCTGCGCCTGCGTAATGCACAGCGGCTGCGCAGTGCCGCGCTGGGTTCGCCGATCTCCCAAATAGGCGCGCAACAACAGTAGGTCGGTAAAGCAAACAGTGCGCACGGCCTGATCCTTGACCGTCTCGCTGGGCGGAAAATGGGATAGCTCCAACGCATCGCGGAATGCGTATAGCCCAAAAGCCTCGCGAAGCCCTCTGGGCAGCGGCTCGGACAGATAGCCCGCATACAGCGCAAAGCACTGCTTGATACAGGCGCGCAGGTTGCCCTGGCTCAGCCCTTTGGTCAGTCGATACACCGGCAGCATGCGCAGCGCATCCTCATCACTGGCCCGCTCTATCATCGGGTTTTCCAGCCGGATCTCCCCCATGCGGAATACCGGCCGGCCATAAAAAAACAACGTTTCCTCCTCTTTGAGCTGTTGTCGGATATACGGCTGGTTATACCATACCAGCGTCACCTTTCCCTCTTCATCCTCTGCCTGGCAGCGTGTCATGGAAAACCCTTTTCTGGGAAATACCGTCTTGGCAGGGCTTACGATGCTCAGTTTCCCAAACCATGGCCGGCCCACCGTCATCTGCGAGGTGGTGCTGGGTTGTGTGAGATCATGATAGCTTCTTGGAAAATAGCGCATGAGGTCCCAAGGCGTCTCTACGCCCAGCTTTTGCAGCTGTGCCAGGCGTGCCTGCCCCACGCCCGGGATCTTCAATAGCAGGTTTTCCATGCGTCAAGCTCCTTTCCGGGTAGAAAAAAGGCGCCGTTTGGCGCCCTTAACATGCTCTATGCGATATGGCGCAGATCATTCCACGCCCACGATGTAATAGTAAAGGGACTGGCCGCCCGGGTACATCTGCACATCGCAGTCCGGATACTCGGCCTCCAATTCCTCTGCCAACGCATCCGCTTGCTCCTGCGTGACATCCTCACCATAAAACAGCGTGATGCTCTCTCCGCCCAGTTCTAAGGTCTTTGCAATGGTTTTTTTGCAAACCTTATCCACTTTTTTGCCGCTGACGGACAGCTCTCCGTTGACCATGCCTAGGATATCGCCCTTTTTGATTTCTTCTCCATTTAGCTGTGTATCACGCACCGCATAGGTAATGGCGCAGCTGTTGGTGGCTTCCATTGCCTCCAGCATATCCATGGCATTATCCTGCACGTTGTTCTCCGGGTTCATAGCGATGAGCGCGCTCATGCCCTGGGGGATGGATTTGGTCGGCATCACGCGGACATCCACCTCGTCCTTGAGCAGCTCCGCCGCCTGATCTGCCGCCAGGATGATGTTTTTATTGTTGGGCAATACAAACACATGCTTGGCATTGGTATTCTTCACAGCAGCGCCAATGTCCTCAATCGAGGGATTCATGCTCTGCCCGCCCTGGATGATCTCGTCTGCGCCCAATTCGGAAAATACCTCGCACAGGCCGTCTCCAGATACCACAGCCACCACGCCGATTTCCTTTTGCTCCTTCGCCGGCTCCGCTTTCTCTTCTTGCGCAATTGCCTTATTTACGCCGTTTACCTCAGCATCCGCCCCGTTTTCAAGCTCGCGGTGCATTTCACGCATGTTATCGATCTTGATGCTGGAAAGCGATCCATAGCGCAAACCATATTGCAGCGCCTGGCCCGGCGCATTGGTATGCACATGCACCTTCAAAAGCGGGCCGCCGCCTACGACCAATACGCAGTCGCCAATCTGCCCCAGCACCTTTCTCAGCTGCTCGGCATTCTCCTCCGAAAGCGAGCCCGCCGGGTCCTTTATGAAAAATTCGGTACAGTAGCCAAACTCAATGTCGCTGTTATCCTCTTCCTGGGTAGGCGTTACCATGCCGCCCAGGTCGGTGATTTCCTCTTCCGGTACCTGCTCGCCATTCAGGCACATCTTAAAGCCCTTAAAGATCACAAGCAAGCCCATGCCGCCGGAGTCCACAACCCCTGCTTCCTTCAAAACGGGCAGCATATCCGGCGTTTGCGCAAGGGTCTTTTCCCCTTGCTCTATCATCGCGTCGATGGTCTCGATCACGTCTTTTTTCTGCTTTACAGCCTGCGTTGCCGCCTCGCCCATCATGCGCGCCACCGTCAAAATGGTGCCTTCTTTGGGCTTCATCACCGCTTTATAGGCGGATTCCACGCCCATCTCCATACACTCGGCCAAAAGCGCCGCATCCATTGTCTGCTTATCCTGCAGGGCCTTGCCAAAGCCGCGGAAGATCTGGCTTAGGATTACGCCGCTGTTGCCGCGCGCACCCTTTAGCGAACCCAGCGCCAGTGCCGAACCGACCTGGCCTACCGTCTCCTTTTTGCCGTCCCTTACCTCCCTGGCTGCCGTTTGCAGGGTCAAGGACATATTGATGCCGGTATCCCCATCTGGCACAGGGAATACATTTAAGGCATCAATGGCCTTTTTATTTTTTTCTAAGAACGCGGCCGCCACACAGATCATATCGTGCAGCTCTTGTCCGCTGATGGTTACATTCGCCAATTTAGTAAACCTCCGAACCGATTTGCAAAATTATAAACGAATGGAGCGCACGCAGACATCCACGCACTCTACATTCATGCCCGTCATCGATTCTACATTATACTTGGTAGAGTCAATCACGTTCTGCGCCACCGCTGCAATGGAAACGCCATATTTCACGATGATGTTGATTTCTATTTTGATTGTATCTTCATTGGAATTGATCCTAACCCCGCGGTCTACGGAATCCTTTTTCAAAAGATCCGTCCACCCGTCCGAAGAGGCCAAGCCCAGCACACCCATGCATTCTGTTGCAGTCAATCCGGCCAGCTTGGCGATGACGCCATCGGTTACTTCGATCCTGCCCCAGTCTTTTTTCACTACTGCTGCCATGGTATCCCTCCTCGCCCTATCATGCGAATGATACGGCTGTTTTATTCTCTTTCAAGTATTGTACCGCAAATTCAAAAACTTGTAAACCAACGCCTATTTCCTCATTACTTGCCCAAAGGCACACAAACTTTGCCTATAAACAAAGATTTTGCTTGCAAATTTTTTGGGAGAATGATAATATTATTCGTGTTGTTTAATGTAAAGGGAGGTGTTAAGCCATGGCGAGGGTTTGTGCTATCTGTAATAAGAGCAGCCATGCCGGCAATCAAGTCAGCCACTCTCATCGTAAGACCCGCCGTTCCTGGGCGCCCAACCTCCAGCGCGCGCGTGTTATGATCGATGGTTCTCCGCGCACGATCAACGTTTGCACTCGTTGCTTGCGTTCTGGCAAGGTGCAGCGTGTCTAATTGCAAACATAAAAAGCACAGCGTACGCTGTGCTTTTTCATTTCCCTCTGCAAAGGAAAAGGGCCCTGTTTTGGGCCCTTTTGATTTTCCCTGTTTTTACTTTGCCACCACACTGATACGTTGCCGGATATGTCCGCCTTTTTCCGCTTCGTCCACCATGGCAATGGCATAGTCGTCATAGCTGATAACGCTTTCTCCTTTTTGGTTTAATGTCAGCTCCTCGCCGCCCAAAATATATGCCCCGGCACGGGCGCCCTCTGCCTGAAAATCCGCTGCGGGGCTCAGGTAGGTCCATCGCACGTCGTCTCGCTTGCGCAGCTCACCTAGCGCTTTGGCCATCGCGGCGGCCAGCGGCTTGAATGCATCCGGAAAATCCGGGCCGTCCGCCACACATTGCGTGTGTTCCGCATTTACAAACAGGCTCCCTGCTCCGCCTACCACCAAAAGACGCGTATCGGTGCCGCTTAATGCATCGCAAAGCGCCTGTAAAGAGGTGCTATGCATCGGAAGCGTTTCCTCCGTCCATGCGCCAAAGGCGTCGATGACCACATCAAACTGCGTTAGATCCTCTTTGGTCAAATCGAACAAGTCCTTCTGTATAAACTTTGCCGCAGCGCTTTGGTTGCTGCCGCGCGCGATGGCCGTTACATCCAGGCCCCTTTCCACTGCTTCCTTGACAATCAATTTCCCTGCTTTTCCATTGGCACATACAACTGCGATTTTCATTCTCCATTTCCTCCTATATCGCTGTTTTTTGTTGTAACTTTATTTATTACATCCTGAGTATATAGTAGGTTTATTGTAATGTAAATAGTTACAACAAATTTTTATAAAAAAAACGCTGCTCATCGCAGCGTATCCAACCCTTTTTTCTTTTCCTTTGCAATATAGTATCTTGTATCCTCCATCACATCAGCCAAAGAAATGCGCGCCAGCTCGTTTTCCAACGCATCCTGAATTTGTTTCAGCCTTCCATCCAATACATTGTGGATATTGCGCCCCACCGGGCATTCCGCATTTGGATTTTCATGAAAATGAAAAAGCTCGCCATGCCCTATACATTCTACGGCCCTATAAATATCCAAAAAAGTGATTTTCTCCAACGGCTTTGCCATAGACGCGCCCCCGCTGCCGCGCTGTACCGTAATCAGCCCATTGGCCTTAAGCTGCGAAAGTATCTTACGGATCACCACCGGATTGACTTGAATGCTGGACGCCAAAAATTCGCTGGTAATCTTATATTGCGTTTCAAACGTATCGATGCAGGCAAAAATATGCACCGCAATGGTAAACCGGCTTGAAATCTGCATGCTGTGCGCTTCCCCCTTTTTTCCCTTCATTATAGGAAGCATAGGTTGTAATGTCAATGTTTACAATAATGCTGCATGCAGGCCTCTCTGTAAAAAAGCCGCCTTGCAGGCAGCTTTTTATGTACCGTTATTTTCTGCGCCGGAATAGGTTGCAGATCCACCTAGGTACAAAAATAAAGTGTAAATGCATAAAAACTCCTCCCTCCCTATAAGCGCAGTAGGCAGGAAATCCCGTAGCAGACCAACCCAATGCCAAACAAAACCGCCCAAACCCAGGCCGGTACGAAAACGGCGATGGTCACAACGCCTATGACAATCAGCCCCGCGCCCAGCAGCAGGCATCTGGGCCAGCAAAATCTGTTTCGGTTCATCCCAATCCCCACTTTCCCCTCTTTTCAGGTCAGTGTATTCTATGCGCTTTCTCCTCTTTTGGTGCCTTGTCCGCGTTTGTTTTTCCGTTATAGTAAAAAAACGACCCAAACGGATCGTTTTTCGACAGGCGTATTCTCATGCGTCTGCAAGATTTTTTTTGCGTACAGCCGGGCAGCGAGATGCGTCTGTAAACCATTGACATGTTTTGCAATCATAACAGGTATGGATCGGTTCGCCGCGCCTTGCCTTTTCCGGCCAGGCCGGCTCTATGAGGAAATTGCGCCCAATGGCCGCCAGGTCGCCTGCGCCGGCCTGCAAAGCGTCCTCTGCCATTTTTGGGGTAAACAAGCCGCCCACAAAAATGATGGGTGCCTGTGTTTTTTCCTTAACCAGTTTGGCGGCATAGACAAGCCTGCTGAAAGGGAAATCGGCCGGAACCTCCAACGGATGGGCCTGCCTATCAAATTCCAAAAAGCCGCGGGAAAGGTCAAACAGCTGTATCCCGCTTTCTTTCAGCACGCCGATGGTTTCGGCAGCCGCTTCCGGGTCCGGGTCGTTTACGCCCATGCGGATGGCCAGGAAAAAATCTTTGCCGCAGCGGCGGCGGATTTCCTCGGCAATCTCCGTGATAATGCGTGCCCTGTTTGCCAGGCTTCCGCCATAGCAGTCCGTCCGCTTGTTGACCAGGGGCGACAGCGTCTGGCAAAGGAAATATCCATGCGCTGCATGCAGCTCCACCCCATCGTAGCCCGCCTGCTGCGCGCGCACGGCCGCCTCCACAAACCGTGCCTGCACAGCATGGATCTCCTCCACCGTCATAGCGCGGCCCTTGATATACCGGCCCGTCATATCGCTGTCATACGCGCTGACCGTCATGGGATTCGGCTCGTTTTTCCCCGTTACGCCGGAAGTCTGGATCTGCAGCAGGCACGGCACATTTTCCGCATGAATGGCCTCTGCGATGCGCCGGTGTCCTTCGATCTGTGCCTCGCACCAAATTCCCAGCTGTTCTGTTCCCCTCGGGTTTTTCGGCTGCACGGCGGTGGACTCCACAATCATCAGGCCGGGCCGGCTCTTGGCAACCTCGCTATAATGCGCTACGGTGCTGTCCGCTACAAACCCGGCGCCCGCCTGCGGCTTGTGCCCAAAGGTTGCCATCGGCGGCAGCACAATGCGATTTTCCAGATGCAGATTGCCCACCTCATAGGGGGTAAATAACATAGACATCTCTTTCTCTCCTTCTCTATAAACCCAATATGGCTCAGCCCCATGCGCCCGGGATAGCCTTTTTCTGTGAAAACCAGCAGGGGCGAAGGCCGTATCGGTCCGCTAAGGCCGCCGCACGGTCCACATCCGCACCGACATGCGCCTCATAATGGGAATCCGAACCGATGGACACAAATGCTCCGCCAGCCTCCTTATACAGCGCCACAAACGCTTCACTCGGCATTGGCTCATCCAAGCCCTGTCGGAATGTAGAAGCGTTTATCTCCATCACAATGCCCCTTTGTACGGCCTTTTTCAATATGCGTAGAATGGTATTCTCTTCATAAAAGCACTGCTTACAATAGCGCTTTGGGAAATCCATATGCGAAAGCACCTGAAACCCACCGGTCTCTACGGCCCGCTCCATCTCTTCCCAGTAGCGTTGAAACATTTTTTCGGTAGAATAGGTCATGCGTTCCGGCTCATACGGGGCCATGTCGTCAATCCAGTGCACAGAACCCAGCACCAGATCATAGTCCTGCGCCAGGGTCTGGGCAAGCGCCGCCCGATATAGGTGCGGCTCGGCAAACTCCACACCCGTCAACACCGTGATCTTATCCTTGTATGCCTGCTGCAGCCGCCGCACCTCGTTAAAATAGGCCTCTGGCCGATAATACCCCGTACCGCCGTCATGCGGATTATGCTCCAAATGGTCAGTAAAGCAAATATGCGATAATCCCCGCTCTACCGCCGCTTCACAGCAGGCCTGCATATCCGCCTCAGAATCGGCGGAAAAACGGGTATGTATGTGCAGATCGGTACGCATGCTTATCCCCAAACCCCCGTTTTCAGCTTTTTATTTTCAAACCAACAGGGTTGAAAGCCATAGGAGCTGCCAAACGCCAAGCCGCGCTCTATGCCCGTGCCGACCTGCTCTGGCTCATGGGCGTCCGAGCCCAGCGTGATATGGTAGCCGCCCGCCTTGGCGTACAATTCCAGCAAACGGCTGCCCGGCATCGGCTCTGTTTCTTCCTTGCGAAACGGCGAGGTATTGATTTCCAGCGCCATCCCCTTATCGCAGGCCTTCTGCAAAATACGAAGCACGGTCTGGTCCTCAAACAGGCAAGCGTTGTAATAGCGCTTGGGATAATCCAGATGTGCTATGATTTGAAAACCACCGGTCTCCACCATGCGCTCCATCTCTTCCCAGTAGCGTTCATACATCTTGGGCAGCGGATAGGTCATCTTTTCGGTAAAGTACGGATCCATCCCGTCTATATAATGAACGGCACCGATGACATAATCATAAGGCTGAGAAAGCGTCTGCTCATATTCTTTGGGATACAGATGCGGCTCGGAAAACTCCACGCCGGCCAAAATGCGCAGCCGGCCGGCAAAAGCGTCCTGTGCCGCTTTGATTTCATCAAAAAAGGCCGATTGATCATAGCCCTTTTCTTTGCTGCTCGGGTCTAAATCAAAATGATCGTTAAAACCAATGTGCGTAAGGCCGGCCTGCACAGCCTGGCGGCAGGCACGTTGGATGTCGGTCTGGGAATCAAAGGAAAAATGGGTATGTACATGCAAATCGGTCCGCATAAAAACATCCTCCCTTCCGGATGGAGCCCGCCAAACAGCGGAGCAAAACGAACTCAAGGTGTCTTTTAGTATACCATACCATGGGCAAATTTCCCATCCCCGCTCGCCTATGCTATAATGAGGTATTCTTTGAAACCCATGCAAAAGGAGGGCCCCATGCAAACATTTTTCGAAAAGCTATTGACCGGGTTGTTGGATGCCCTGCCGCATATCCTATGGGCGCTGGTCGCCTTTTTTGTCGGCCTGGCCATTGCCAACTGGCTTAGCCGGTTTGTGTTGCGCGCGCTAAAGCGCAGCAAGGTAGACCCTACCGTGCACGCTTTTTTGGCGGCCTGTGTCAAAATTTTCGTGCTCATCATTGCCATTTTAACGGCCGCTTCCCTGCTCGGCATTCCTACCGCCAGCATCATCACCCTCATCGGCGGCGCCGCTGTGGGCATTGGGCTGGCACTCAAGGACAATTTATCCAATTTCGCATCTGGCATGATCCTTCTCTTCACCCGCCCGTTTAAGGTGGGCGATTATATCGAGACGGACGAGGGCGGCGGCACGGTAGAGCGTATCGATATGATGTTTACCGTGCTCGTAACGCCGGATAATAAAAACATCATGCTGCCCAACAGCCTTATCGTTGGCGGCAAGGTCACAAACTTTTCCGCCTGCCAAACGCGGCGCATCTCCATCCCCGTTACCATTCCGTACAGCGCCGATTTGGCCAAGGTGCGGCAAACGCTGGCACACTATATTGAAAACGAGCCGCGCGTTCTCAAGGATCCGCCGCCCTGCATCGGCCCAGACAGCTTTACCGATCGCGGCATACAGATCTCCGTGATGGCCTGGGTAGAGCGTAGTGCCTATTGGGATGTATTCTATGATCTTCACGAAACCATCCAGGCCGCGTTGGACAGCATTGGGGTGCCCATTGCCGTTTCCACCGTGCAAATCGCGGACAGCGGGAAAAGAACCGGCGATGACACCCAGCTGCCATAAAGATAGGATATAATACATATTAATTTGTATTTTTATGTCTTAGGAAAGGACTGCTCAAATGAAAAAGAAACTCCTTCTCTCTCTGCTTCTATGTACCGGGCTGCTGCTGACCGGCTGCAGCAAGGGCATGGTCATTGCAACTGTCAACGGTACCCGTGTGTATGAAAGCAGCGTGCGCGATCTGATCACCGCCTACTTCCAATATTATGGCGTAAGCGACCCCACCAGCTCTACCTACCAAGAATTTGCCGACCAGGTTGTGGATCTGGCTGTCGAAACCGCTGTACAAAACGAGATCGTGGCGCAAAAGGTTAAGGAATACGGCCTGGATGTGCTCAGCGAGGATGAAAAGGCCGAGATCGAAAGTAATGTGGATCAGTCCATTCAATCGCTAAAAGACCAGTATTATGAAATCGCCAAGCAGGCTGATCCGGATGGTACGGAGGAGTCCTGGCAGCAGACGGCCCAAGACAATGTAGACAATTATTTTAAGGACAACGACGTATCGCGCGAAAGCTTGATTGAGGATTGGACGGCCAGCAAGCAAGCTACCAAGCTTTATGAGCGCGTCACGGAAAACATCACCGTCACCGAAGAAGAGGTACAGGACGAATACGATACCCGCGTGGCGGAAATGAAGGAGACCTATGCCGAATCTCCCAACAGCTTTGAGCAGGATATGATGAATGGCGCTACGATCTACTACCGCCCCGCAGGGTTCCGCGAGATCAAGCAAATTCTAATTGCCTTCAACGAAGAGGATTCCGAAACCATCGCCACCCTGCAAAACCAGGGCGATACCCAAGGCGCAGAGGAAGCGAAAAAGGCTGCGCTGGCCAATATCCAGGAAAAGGCGCAGGGCGTATTGGATTCGTTGAAAAAGGATGGCTCCAATTTTGACGAAGTGATGAAGGAAAACACCGATGATACCACCACAGAGCCGTATGCCGTCGGCAATCTGGGCGAGGATACCTCCTATGTGGAGGCCTTTACCCAGGCTGCTTTTGCCCTGCAAAAGCCGGGGGATATTTCTGGTCTGGTTGCCACGGATTACGGGTATCATATCCTCTGCTATGCGGGCGATATACAGGAAGGCGCCGTTCCCTTTGAAGAGGTCAAGGCTTATACCGAAGAGCAGCTGCTTTCCAGCAAAAAGCAGGAAGCATATCAGCAGCAGCTGGAAGCCTGGCAGGCCGAGATGGATGTTGAGATCTATGCAGACCGTATCGACCTGACCAAATATAAATCCGAAGCTACCAGCACAACGACCGGCTATTGAGCCGGCGGCCAGCAAGAAAAAAGGGTGCCGAGAATTTCGGCACCCTTTTTTCATCGTACACAGACGGCCCTGCGATGCACAAAGCCATCTACATTCGGCTCTGCCCGTATATCCTTGCTCTCCTTATGCCGCCCGCATCCATGCCATTGGCCTTGTCTATTCGTGCTTTGAGCACATGGATCTCATATTCGTACAGTGGCTTTTCAAACTGAAATTTCGTCGTTTTCCCCTGCTTATCTGTAAACGCAAAAAAATAGTAGTAAAGCGTCTGTGGAGAACGGCTTCCCCGCCCTCTATGGCGATACACTTTCTCGATCTCCTCATAGCGATCGATCTGTTTATATGTATAGGTTTTCCGGTTAAACGGATTGGTTTGAACCATAACCTCTAAAACGCCGATCTTTACCCTGAAAGACACATATCGAAGGATGAGCAGCACCACCGTTACGCTCAAAAGCACAATCGGCGATCGCCAAGCATAACCCATGCCATACACCGATAGGGAAGCATTGATCGCTACACACATGACAAGCAGAAAAAGCGCAAAGAAAATCGCCGTTTTCCCATTTCGTCTGCCGTGTATGGTGTACTCCCTCTTGTCCTCTGCTTCGCCATCATGATGCGCGCCACTGCCCTGCACATGCTGTATCAGCGCGTCGATGGCCTCCTGGTCGGCAGGAAAAAACGGGATCTTGAGGATCTCTCCTTCCCGCGTTCTAAGATTGCAGTATTGGGCGGAGGTTCCGTTCAAGTTTTTGCCGCTGCTTTGCCAGGCCTGCTTGATGTCGGGATATCGATAGCATTTTCCATTGCCGGGTTTGGTTTGATAAAAAAACGTCTCCTTGCCGATACATACTTGAAAGCAAAGCGCTCTGAATATGGCAAACATCAAAACGATGAACATCAACGCCGCCAGCATTGCGCCGAACACGAATGCATCGTTTTCGCTTTGATACAGCCAAAAGGCAAGCCCGCCGAACAACGCAAACATACCTGTGGACAACACCACGCCGGCACGCCCGCTGGTGATCTTATAGTCCCATGCCTGATGCTCTGCTTTGATACCGAACCCCTCCTTTTGTGCACTTAAATAAAGAAAAGGGCAGCCGATGCGCCTGCCCCTATTCCATCCAATGCGGCAAGCAGCCGCCATTTTTCATGATAAGCTTGGGACCAGGTCTGCCAAGCGATCCAAAACCAAATCCGGTTTTATATCGGACGCAGCCAAATCTTCCTGTTTGGTTTCACCCGTCAGCACCAGGATACTGAAAAGGCCTTGCTTTTGCCCTGCCGCAATATCGGTATACAGCCGGTCTCCACACATGGCGCACTGCGATAACGGCACGCCGGTGCGTGCGCTGGCGCAGGCAAAAATATCGCGTTCCGGCTTGCCGATCACACGATCTGGCCGCCGCCCTGTACTGGCGTAGATCAATTCCGTCATCGCGCCCAGATCCGGCATAAACCCCGTTTCCGTCGGGCAGTTGAAGTCCGGATGCGTAGCGATATACGGCAGCCCTTGGCGGACATAATCGCAGCAATCCCACAGCTTTTGGTAGGTCAGCTGGGTATCAAAGGCCGTCAGGACGATATCCGGCTCCTTTTCCACCACCGGCAGGCCCAGGCTGCAAAGCTCTTCTTTCAATAAATCGTTGCCCATCACCCATACCTTTTTGCCGGGATAGCGCTGCATAATGGTCTGCGCCGCCGCCTGTCCGCTGGTTAAAACATCCTCCGGCCCTGCATCAATGCCCATTTGGGACAGCTTGCGAAGGTATGTCTCCCCGTTTTTGGAGGAATTGTTGGTCAAAAACAGCACCTTGCGGCCGCTTTGCTTGGCTGCCTGCAAAAATGCATGCGTGCCCTCTATGAGCTGATCTCCCAAGTAAATCGTGCCGTCCATATCCAGCAAAAAGCAGCGAATGGCTTGTATCGCTTCCCTATCCTGCCGCATCCTTATCCCCTCCCCACGTCTTTGATAAAACGAGCCCGTTTTCGCCTCCCACGCAAGGCATCCTGGGGCTCTCCTTCATGCTAAAATCAAGCCCAGGATACCGCGAAAGACAGCCTGCTGTCAACCAAAGCGGCAAAAAGCGCAAAAAAGAACGCCCGGCTATGGATGCCAAAGCGCCCTCTGCTTCTATCGTCCCATCATTTCCCGATGATAAGCGCTGCGGCCAGTACGGCCGCGCCCACCACTGCAAAGAATATGCGCCCCAAATTGGAGGCCCGAAAGCGCAGGCGGCTGATCATCAAAAGGCCAAACACCAGCAGGATCGTCGGCACAGCCAGCCGCAGACGCGGGCACAGCACCGTACAAGCCCAGACCAGGGCCTGCACAAACACCGCGGCAATGGTCGTCGGCACGCCAACAAACACCTTTTCCTCCGTTTTCTCCTCCAGCAAGATATTGAAGTAGCCAAGGCGTAAGATGCCGCATGCGCAGTAGATGCCTGCACAGATCATCGTGCCCAGCCGCATATCCATACGCGTGACGGCAAACACCGCAGGCACCAGCACAAAGTTGATGCCGTCGCAAAGGGAATCCAGCTGCTCTCCAAGCTCGGAATACTGGTTTAATCGCTTGGCGGCAAACCCATCCAGCGTATCCATAATTCCTGCGAGCAGCGCACAGATATAATATAAATGATAATGCTCCTGCACGATGAAGAAGATATTCAGCATGCCCAAAATCAGCCCTGTAATGGTGATGGTATTGGGTATATTCATGTGTTCCATAACGGGAAACACTTTTTGGATGGTTTTTCTCATAATTACCCCTTTACCGCTAGGCGCTCTCCCAAGTGGACGATGCATTCCCTGCCCGCCTGTGTCTGGCATAAAAGATCCTCATCCGCCTGGATGGCATCCTTTTCAAACAGCCCCAAGATCATAGAGCCTCCCGGTGCAAAATAGCCGCCGTCCTCGCCCCGCTTTACCGCAGAGCCCTCCGAAAACGGATTGAGAATGCTCCCAATCATCGTAGCGCCCACCTCTACCAACAGCACAGAGCCAAACTGATCGGTTTTCACCTGTACGGCCCGGCGCTTGTTTTGGCAATACAGCGCCGCAATGCGTCCCAGCGCCAGCGGATGCACGGAATAATACTGCCCCTTTATATCCCGTACTTGCTGCACAACGCCGCCATCAAACCAATGAAAATGATGATAATGCTGCGGCGCCAGCCGGATACGGATCATCGTGCCGCCCGCATACTTTGCTGCCAAGGCCCCATCGCAAAGAAGATCCGCCAGGTCGTATTCCATGCCCTTTACCTGTATCAAGCAGCGTGGGTCTATATTCTGCCAGGCGCTGGCATAGCCTTCCGCCCAAGCCCCCAGCACCTCTGGCTGCTTTGGCATGGGTACATAGGGCAGACGGCGGGTAAAAAAATCGCGATAGGTACGAAACGGCGTGGCAAATGGCGTGACGTCTATTTCATACTGATCGATGAGCTTTTGCGCCATTTTCGCGCTTGCCCTACGCTTGCAATACCAGCCATACAAGGAGGAAACCGCTTTTCGCTTCACCAGCGCGCCCAACGCCATCCGGCCCGGTTGTGTCTCGTAGATCCATTTCATCCAGCCATCCGCCACTGTCTTTTGCGGTACAAGCGTTTGGGTGTTTCGGTCATAGGCCACAAACGGTTCGTGCAAGGCGTTCTCCTCCTTCCTGCGAAGGCCCCAAAAGTGAATATGCCCGAGTATATCATGCCCGGCGCAGGTTGTCCATCATTTTAGCCAGCCGTTTTGTACTGCCTGCTGAATTTGTTCATATACCGCTTCCCATACCTCCGGCATGATTTCCTTGGTTACTTCGTTGCGGCGGATCACCTGCTTGGCTTCAATGCCGTTTTCCTTCCATACGCGGCCTTGAATGTAAAAATTGCCCCAAAAAGGCTGGGTCCTGTCCACAGCATTGGCGAATTTGGCATCGTCGGTTTCGCCCGCTTCAAATTCCTCCCAAAGTGCGCGCAGCGCCTGCCCCTGGCCACCCGGCAGCATCCCGTAAATGCGGTCGGCGGCCGCCTGCTCCCGCTGGGGCTTGCTTTCATATCCCTTTTCATCGTATGCATAGGTATCCCCTGCATCGATCTCCACGATATCATGTACCAGCAGCATTTGGATCACATGGCCGATGTCCACCGGCCTTGCCGCATACTTTTGCAACACCATCGCCGTTAAGCATGCATGCCAGGCATGCTGTGCATCATCCTCGCGCCGAGATTGATCCAGCATCCAATTCATGCGCAAAATGCCTTTGCTCTTATCGATTTCCATCAAAAATTCTATTTGCTTTTCGATCTCATGTTTCATCAATTCCGCCTCCCTAGCTTCTCTTACTATATCACGGAATGGTTGTTCGTGCCCATGGGCTGGCTGCTTTTGGTTTGACAATACACCCTGGGATTGTTTATACTCCTTCCGATAAAACAAACTGAACCCGAGGTCTAAAGATGGAAAAAAAACACAAAAAGCCGCTCTGTTCTCTTTCCGGCCTGGTGGTGCATGGCAAGGGAAACGGCAAAACCGTTGGCATGCCTACCGCCAATTTACAGATCGATCCTACAACGCCGCTGCCGCCGCTGGGCGTATATGCCTCTGTGGTACAGCTCAGCACAGGGTGTCATTTGGGCGTTACAAACATCGGTTACCGCCCTTCGGTAGACCAGGAGCGCCGCATTTCCATCGAGACCTTTATTCTGGATTTTGACGCTGATCTGTATGGGCAAATAATCAACGTCGATCTATATGATTTTCTGCGCCCTACCGTTAAGTTTTCCTCGCTGCAAGAGGTACAAAGGCAAGTAAGCCGCGATTGTGAACAGGTGCGTTTGCTGCTAGGCCCCAAGGCATAAGAAACCCGATGGGCATCCGCAAAACAACGACAGCAAAAAAGCCGGCCAATAGGCCGGCTTTTTACATTGTTTGGTCTAAAGCATGGGCTGTACTGCTTCAAATGCAAGGTTCACGCCGTTTGTTACCGCACGGGAAGAAATGGTAGCCCCTGTAATGGCCTGTACCTGCTCTCCTAAGTTTATAGGCGGCGCTTGCCCGGCATACTGCTCATAGAAATCCGGCTCCGCAATGCGCGCGCCCAAGCCTGCCGTTTCGCTGTTGGAGCCAATCCTGATACCGCTCAGCGTGCCATCCGCCTTGACGCCTACATTGATATTGATAGCGCCCTTGTAGCCGCCGGGGGCCACGCTGACACAATAGCCCAAACGAGCGCCGGCATTATCCTTTACCTCTACGATCTTACTGACCTCGTCCGCCGCGTTTCCCTTATCCACTTCATTAAAAGCGGCTCCTTCCGGGAAAAGCGCCATATAGGCCTCCTGCTCCGCCAACCTTTCCTGTTCTTCAATCTTTGGCTGCGTAATGCTATAGGTAAGCGCCAGGCATAGACCTGCCACAGCACATACAATCAACAGTCTTATTCCCATTTTCCCGGTTTCCCGCATGGTACACCGCTTCCTTTCCCTCTGTACAAATCTCACTCCATGCGCCGACCCGGCGCAGTCTTCATTTTCGCTATTATAGCGCAATTTACTCACTTTTTCAAAACCTATTTGCCCTAGGCATTGCTGTTAAGGTAAAATATTCGTATGAAGATTCAAAAAAGAAAAGACATCTGGCTGATTTTGGCCGTGATTCTCATCGTGGCGGCACTAATGGCTGCCATCACTCTGTTTCGCCCCGATCTTGGCAGCCGGGCCGCCGTCCAGATCAAGGTGGACGGCCAGGAGATAGGCACCTATCCTTTGCAGGAAAACCGCGAGATCCCCGTGCATACCGAATACGGCTATAATCTGATCGTGATCCAGGATGGCGCGGTATTTGTGCGCGTAGCAGACTGTGGCAATCAAGATTGCGTGCAGCAAGGCGCTATGAGCCTGGACAACTATACCCAGCGGTTTTTAGGCAATCTGATTCTCTGCCTGCCGCATAAGCTGGAGATTCAGCTGCTGCAAAATCCATAGGGTAAAAAGCCTGCGCTAAAAAGCATAGGCTTTTTTATTTGGTTGCCAGGGAAGCCTGAGCCTCTTCCAGTTTCTCTGTCTGCCTGTTTTCCAAAATAACGTTGAGCACAATGCCCAATAGGATGATTCCGCACCCCAGTATGGTGAATAGCGAGGGCCTCTCTCCCAAAAACAGGAACACCCAAATGGGATTACAGACCAGCTCTAGCACCGAGATCAGCGAGGCGGTAACCGCAGAGGTTCGCTTGATCCCAATGGAAAAGCAGGTATACGCCAGCCCCAGCTCCAGGCCCATGCCAATGAGCCCTACCCAGCTTAACCCCGTTGGCGCAGGCTGGAAAAAGGCCAGCGGCAGCCCGATGATGGCATTGCACCCATAGCCAAAGATAGAGGCATCCTGCGGGCTTGCCCCCGGCATCTGATTGCCGATGAATACGTAGGCAAACGTTACGCCGCTGAGCAGCGCCAGGAAATTGCCCCACATACCCCCGCCGCCCATTTGGTCGGCAAAGGATAGCAGGATACCGGCAAAGATCATCACTGCCAACCCGGCCTGCGCTTTATTCGGCCATTTTTTTTGCAGCACAGCAGTAAACACCACAACAAACATGGGGTTTGTATAGTGCAGCGCAATGGCATTGGCCGCCGTGGTATACCGATTGGCCATGACAAACAAAACGGAGGTCAGCGCCGCATTCAGCCCGGTAAACACCACCGCCTTTGTGATTTTCAACTTTACCTTGCGCATGCAGATCATCATTACCAATACGGCAATGGCGCCCGTTACCCCATTGATTGCCAGGCTGTTCCATCCCGTGATCAGCTTGATAAACAGACCGCCCGTGCTCCATGCCACGGCGGCGGCCGCAATGAAAATTCCTCCGTTTGCCTTCCGCTCCATCGGCCCTTTCCTCCTTGGTAAAATAAATAGACCCAGCAATCACCAGGCCCATATGGGTCAAGCGCAAATGCGCCCTTTTTCCTTATACAAATCCAATCCATATTAACATACCCAAAGAAAAAGTCAATGGGAATCAGCGACGCATCGCAAGGCATTTTGCAAGCGATCTGCGCTATAAAAAAGCGGAGGGTGCTTGGCCCTCCGCGATCCCTATCGTTTGGCTGTTATGGCTGCATCTGGCTTACCGGCACAGCGATGACAAAGGTACGGGAATTGTCCGTCTCATAACTGCATGTCTGCAAGGAAAACGCCGATGTGATGCGCGTTACATCTACATCAACCTGCACAGGGGATTTTTCTATGCCCTTCTGTAAAAATGTCTGAAATTCCCCTAGGCTTGCACCCACAAAATTGTACGGGTCGTTGGCGTCCGCCGCATACGCCGCAATGACACGCAGCTCTATGCGCCCTTCCGGCGTATCGTAATAGATGGTAGGATGCTCGTTGAAAAACGCGGCATTTTTGTATTGCAGCAATTCGTGGAACATCGATCCGTTCTTCATATTATGCCCATACAGAATGGTATGCTGCCCTTTGCCGTCCGTCTGGCTGTCCTTATCCATAAAGATGCAGCCGGAGGCGTTGGATTTCCCCTCAAATGTAGTATGCAAATATTTATCGTTGTCATCTGTCTGCGCCACCGGATAGCTGATGACCGTCCCCGGCACAGTGACCCACCCGACAATCTCAGGATTGATGGCTTGCAGCGCGGCAAAATCCGGACGGCTGTCCGCCTGCTCACCCGCAGGCATTCCGGCAAGCTCGCGTACCTGCTCATATTCGGAATCCGCCTGCTGATACACCAAATACTGCGAGACAAGCTTATACGCAGAAAACACAAATACCGCACAGAAAAATACCAACAGCACATTCAGCAGTATGTTTTTCTTTCCTTTTTTTCCTTTGGGCGCCTGCCGCTTGGCCTGCTTTTTATGGGCTCTAGGAGCTGGATCTTCAAAGTGTCGATTCTGGCTGCGCGGCGTAAAATGTGTTTCTTCGCTCATTTAGGCGGGCCCCCTTCCTTTTCTGGTATTGTAGCATGGCCCTATGCCCCTGGCAAGCCACATTCGGCTTGTTGCTGCCTGGCAACATCTAACAGGCCTCCTACCATATCCTGCTGTCCCCCGCGTGTGTGTTTGCCGTATATAGTAGGCGACCCTTAAAATTTGTACAAATTTCGACAAAAAACCATTGACTTTAGTCAATGAATTCCCTATAATATGGATAATTAATTTAGAGCAAAGGTGCTTTCAATGATGGGATGGTCGTTGGGGGCACTTTTATTTTTGCTTTGCTCCCCGACAAAACGTATTTGTATTTCCTATTCCCATACAAAAAAGAAGCCTCTCGGCTTCTTTTTTTATTTTCCCATCAATCCTCTACGAGCACGACGGACCGCATAACCTGCGGCGTATTGGGCCGATCGTTGCGCCCTGTGGGGGTGTTTGCAATCTCGTCTACGACGTCCATACCCTCTACGACACGGCCAAAAGCGGCATACTGGCCATCCAGATGCGGCGCATCCTCATGCATGATGAAAAATTGGGAGCCCGCAGAATCCGGGTTCATGCTGCGCGCCATGGAGATAACACCGCGCGTGTGCTTGATGGGATTGTTAAATCCGTTGGCGGCAAATTCGCCCCGAATGCTGTATCCCGGGCCGCCCATGCCGGTGCCGTCCGGGCATCCGCCCTGAATCATAAAGCCGGGGATGATGCGGTGAAAGGTCAATCCGTCATAAAATTTTTCGCTGACCAGCTTTTCAAAGTTTTTTACAGTGCTCGGCGCTTTGTCCGGTTCCAGCTGTAATTTGATCTGTTTTCCATTTTCCATGGTAATAACAACCATTTGATACGCCTCCTCGAAACTCTCAATGGCTCTACTTTACACTATAACGGCCCTTAAGAGCAAGCGCCAAAGGCAGCTAGAAACGCTTCGGCCGGCTCGGATAGCGTGCGCGTTTGTTTCGCGATGGCAGCAATGCGGGTGTATAGGCTTTCCTCCGCAATGGGGCGGAACAAAAGCCCGCCGGGGATGATGGCCATCGCGCTCTGCGGTACCAGGGCTACCCCCAGCCCTGCATCCGCCCACAGCAGCGAGGTGCGTGCATCCTGGGTTTTGTAGAACAGATCTGGCTCAAACCCGGCTTCCTGGCAAACAGAGGCAATGAGGTTTTCGAACCTACGGTACACAATCAAGGGCCAGGAAGCCAGGGCCTTCACACTCAGCGTGCTTTCCCCGGCAAACCAGCCGGGCCGGGCGGCAGCTACCATCGGCTCGGCCTCCAAAAACCGGCACTGCATCCCATCCATGGGAAATGGAGTTCGCACGACGGCAATCTCGATCAGGTCGCGCCGCAAAAGATCCAGCAGCTCATAGGTATTGCCCTCTTCCAGCTCAAAGCGTATTTCGGGATACTGGGCATGAAACGCACGCACATACGGCAGAAGGCGCGCGGAAGAGGACGATACCGTGCCGATGCGCAGCGTGCCCTGCACCTTGCCCCGCAGCGCTGCAACCTCCTGCTTGGCCGTTTCGGAAAGCCGCTGCATCTGCTGCGCCCTTTTATACAGCGCCTGCCCGGCTGGGGTCAGCGTAATATGCCGTGCACCGCGCCAAAACAGAGGGGTGCCAAGCTCCTCTTCCAGCGATTTCATTTGGCAGCTGAGCGGTGGCTGGGCCATATGCAGCCGTTTGGCTGCTGCGCTGATGGTTCCCTCCTCCACGACGGCCATAAAGGCCTGTAACTGTTTGAGCTCCATGACACACTCCATATAAAATAAATATAGTTTCTATATTTATTATATATGAAATATATAGAATATGCCATGCTACAATGAAAACAAAGAACCATAGAAGGAAGGGAGCTTATATGCGGCGTCTGGCCGTCTATCTAAAGCATTATAAAAAAGAGATGATCCTAGGCCCTATCTTCAAGCTAATAGAGGCGGTCTTTGAATTGATCGTGCCGCTTGTCATGGCACGCATCATAGACGTAGGCATTGCCACGCAGGACGGCGGCTATGTGCTGAAGATGGGGGTATTGCTGTTTTTCTTAGGTGCGTTAGGGCTCATGTGCGCGCTGATCTGCCAATACTGTGCAGCGCGCTGTTCCCAGGGGTTCGGCACCGAGCTGCGCAGCGCCTTTTTCCGGCATATCAACCGCTTTTCCCATGCCGAGCTGGATAAGCTTGGCACACCTTCGCTCATCACGCGCATTACCAGCGACATCAACCAAGCACAGCTTTCCGTGGCAATGATGATCCGGCTTGTGATCCGTTCGCCGTTTTTGGTGCTGGGCGCCATCGTGATGGCCTTTACCATCGACGCCAAGCTCGCGCTTTTCTTTCTCTTGGCCGCGGGGCTGACTGCAGCGGTGCTGTATGGCATTTTGCATGCTACCGTACCGCTGTACCGCACCATCCAGAAAAAACTGGATCATGTGGGCCTAGTGACAAGAGAAAGCCTGGAGGGGGCGCGTGTAATCCGTGCCTTTGCTCGGCAGAAAGACGATGCGCAGCGCATGGCGGATGCCAGCGCCCAGCTGCGCCGCAGCGCTGTGCGGGCCGGGCGCATCTCCGCCCTGTTGAACCCGCTGACCTATGTTATCATCAACGGCACGGTGCTGTGCGTACTCTGGTTCGGCGGGCTGGAGGTAAACGCCGGCCGCCTGACACAGGGCGAGGTCATCGCACTAATCAACTACCTTTCGCAGATCCTCTTGGCGCTGATTGCCTTGGCCAACCTCATCGTGATCCTTTCCAAGGGATACGCCAGCGCGCACCGCATTGCAGACGTGCTGGCCGTAGAGCCTTCTCTGGCCGATCCTGTGCAACCCCAAAGCGTTATGCCCAAAAGCGGCGTACCCAAGATCGAATTTGACCATGTGGTGTTCTGCTATCCCGGCGCGCAAGCCCCCAGCCTTTCGGACTGTACAGTCTCCATTGCCAAAGGCAGCACCGTCGGCCTCATTGGCGGCACCGGCGCAGGCAAATCCAGCTTTGTGAATCTGATTCCCCGGTTTTACGATGTGCAGCAAGGCGCCGTGCGGGTGGATGGCGTGGATGTGCGCCGGCAATCCATGGCAGCGCTGCGGCAAAAGATCGGCCTGGTGCCGCAAAACGCCGTACTGTTTTCCGGCACGCTGCGGGAAAACCTGCAATGGGGCCGGCCGGACGCGGACGACGACGCGCTATGGCATGCGCTTTGCATGGCGCAGGCAGAATCTTTTGTACGCGCCATGCCAGAGGGGCTGGAATCCCGTATTGCCCAAGGCGGCCGCAATCTATCCGGCGGGCAGCGGCAACGGCTGACCATTGCGCGCGCCTTGGTACGGCAGCCAGAGATCCTGATATTGGACGACAGCGCCAGCGCCCTGGACCTGGCCACAGACGCAGCGCTGCGCCAATCTCTATCCGATTTCCCGGGGACGGTGTTGATGATCTCCCAGCGAGCGAGCACCCTACGGCAGTGTGACCAGATCCTGGTGTTTGAGGATGGGCGCATCGCCGGCCAAGGCAGCCACGAAACGCTGATGGCGCAATGCGCCATCTACCGTGAAATCGTAGCCTCCCAAACCCAAGCGCAAGGAGGACAGCAATGAAAAAATCCGCAATGAAACAAAAACCCGTCCTGGGCCGCATTGTGCAGAGCATTGCGCCGTATCGGCTGACTCTGCTGATTGCACTTATCAGCGGCATCATGTATGTGGTGCTAACGCTATGGGCGCCCGTTGTCATCGGATGGGCGGTGGATCTGCTGCTGGGCACTGGGCTGGTACAGTTTGGCGGCGTAGTGCGCTATCTTCTGCTTTTGGGCGCCATGATCGGCCTGGCCGCTCTGTTTCAGTGGGCCATGACGCTGTGCACCAACCATATCACCTTTCACACCGTACACAGCCTGCGGGCACGCATGGCGGAAAAGCTGCAGCGCGTGCCGCTGAAAACCATCGACAACCATGCGCACGGCGATCTGATTGCACGCATGACCACCGACATCGATACGGTATCCGATGGGCTCTTGCAGGGCTTTGCGCAGCTGTTTACCGGCGCACTGACAATCCTAGGCACGTTGGGCTTTATGCTTTCCATCAACGCGACCATCGCGCTCGTGGTGGTGCTGGTCACGCCGTTGTCGCTGTTTGTATCCTCCTTTATTGCAAGGCGCTCGTATCACCTCTTTCATGAGCAATCTGCCCTTAGAGGTGCTATGACAGGGCTGGTGGAGGAAATGATTGGCCATCAGAAAATCGTAAAGGCGTTTGGCCGTGAGGAAGCCTCGCAAAAATCATTTGACGAGATCAACGAAAAATTGTATGCCTGTGGGGTAAAGGCTCAATTTTTTTCCTCGCTGACAAATCCCTGTACACGGTTTGTCAACGCCATGGTGTATGCCAGCGTGGGGCTTTGCGGCGCTTTTGTGGCAATGCATGGCGGCGTGACGGTAGGCCAGCTTTCCAGCTTTTTATCGTACGCCAACCAATACACCAAACCGTTTAATGAAATCTCCGGCGTGATCACCGAGCTCCAAAATGCCCTGGCATCGGCGCGGCGCGTCTTTGCCTTTTTGGAGGAAGAGGAGCAACAGCCGGAGCCTGAGGATGCGCGCACGGTACACAGCAGCCGTGGGCAGCTGACGCTGGAGCATGTATGCTTTTCCTATCAGAAGGATCGTCCCCTGCTAAAAGATCTTTGCCTGGAGGCACAGCCCGGGGCACGCATTGCCATTGTGGGGCCTACCGGCTGTGGCAAAACCACGCTTATCAATCTTTTGATGCGCTTTTATGAGCTGGACAGCGGGCGCATCCTCATCGATGGCGCAGACCAGCAAACACTGACGCGCAATAGCGTGCGCGGCCTATACGGCATGGTGCTTCAAGACAGCTGGCTGTTTTGTGGCAGCGTATTGCAAAACATTGCCTATGGCAAACCAGATGCGACGCGGGAGGAGGTTATACACGCGGCGCAGCGGGCCCATGCCGACGGATTTATCCGCCGACTGCCCGGCGGCTACGATGCACCGGTCGGAGATGACGGCAGCAACCTTTCCCAGGGGCAAAAACAGCTTTTGTGCATCGCGCGGATCCTTCTGACAAACCCTAGTATGCTGATTTTAGACGAAGCCACCAGCTCCATCGATACCCGTACAGAGCTGGCCATCCAGCAGGCATTTGATGAGATGATGCGCGGCAGAACCAGCTTTATCGTGGCGCACCGCCTTTCCACCATCCAAAAGGCGGATTGTATCCTTGTTATGCGCGACGGGGAGGTAATAGAGCGCGGCACGCACGAAACGCTTTTGGCACAAAACGGATTTTATACCCAGCTATACAACAGCCAATTCGCTGCGGCAGCGCAGCGGAAAGCATAGTAAAAGCATCCGGATATCCGGATGCTTTATTACAATTCTCTAACCCCATATTTTTGCCGGATGCGCCTGAGCTCCTTTTGCCAAGGCAGCAACGTAACGGATAAAAATGCCACGGTAGAGACCGCGTGGGTAGCGTCAAAAGCCAACGCCGCGCCATAGGTGGCCAGGGCTGCCTGCCATGTTACAGGCTGAACAAAGGAAAAAAGCGTCCAGCTGTTCATCAAAAAGCCATAGCCAAAGCTGGCCAAAAAGCCATAGAGCAAAACGGCCCAGGGACGCCGAAACAGCTTGGTGGACGCCAGCGCGCCCGCAACATACCCCATAAGGCCCCATGCATACATCTGCCAGGGCGTCCAAGGCCCCTGCCCAAAAAACAAATTGGAGACCAGCGCGGATAACGCGCCCGTCAAAAACCCACTCTGCTGCCCAAAGCAGACGCCCGCCAAGATCACTATGGCAGAGACCGGCTTAAAATTCGGCAGGGCGGCAAATAGCAGCCGTCCGGTAACGGAAAGGGCCGTCAGTACGACGACGGGCATGAAATCGCGGGACCGCGGCTTTTGGCGTTCAAAGGCAAGAAAAAACGGCGTCAGCGCTGCCAACAATACCAGCGTAGACAGCAGCGCCGTCTGTGGGCTTTGCAGGAGGCTGCAAGCGATCATCGCGGCAGGCACCAGCAAAAACAAAAGCACAGCGCTGATTTTATGTTGCATCAAAGACAAGATCCTCCTGTACGACGCACCCCGGCAAGATCCCCTGCGTCATGCGGTGCACGGCGGTGGTATAAAACTGGTTGCCTAAAAAAAACGCACGGCCTTGGTCTGTGGCCATCACTGTTCCGTCAAACATCATAGAACAGCGATCCGCCACAGCGGCGGCAAACTCCAGATCATGCGTAACAAGACACACAGCCTGCCCCATACGCTTGGCCGTTGCCAACAGGCCGGCCAGCCTGTGTTTGGAAAAGGCATCCATGCCCTTTGTCGGCTCATCCAACAGCAAGACGCCTGCCCCTGTCAATAGGCACTTTGCCAGCGCGGCACGCTGGCGCTCGCCCACGCTGATGTCATAGGGGTGCTTTGGCAGCAACGGTGCGATTTGCAGCTTTTCTGTCACTTCTTCCCATCTTTCCATCTGGCCGTGTATCCGCGCTGTTTGCCTTAGCTCCGCCTCTACTGTATCGTGGGCAAACATCGCGCGCGTATCCTGGGCCAGCAGCGCTGTCTGCGCCTTCCCTTTGCATTTACCGCGCTGCGGCTTATACCCGCCACACAATACCGCGAGCGCTGTGCTTTTGCCACAGCCGTTGCCGCCTACCAGTGCATGTATCTCCCCTGCAAACAGCGACATGGAAAAACCTCTGAGCACAAACGGAAGCTCCGTTTGATAGCGAAACCACAGCTCTTTGGCGCAAAGAACAGGCGACGCTTTCCCGCCCTGGTGCGTCTGGTAGGAACGCACCGATACATGCGCACGCTGCGCTCTTAATAGGCGGCGTCCCTGCTGCACCGTAACGGGGATAGGCTCTGTCTTGCCGAGGGAAAGCGCCAGACGGCTGGCAGCCGGCAGCGCGGATCGAAAATGCGCCGAAGATGGCGCTGCCATCCTTTGCAAAAAAGCCTGGGGCGCGCCATCAAAAGCCAGGGCGCCGTCTTGCAAAAACAGCACCTGGGTAGCCAGCCCAAGCACCTCCTCCAACGCATGCTCGCATAAGAGTACCGTAATGCCCAATTCTTTATGAACGCGCTGAACGGCCTGCAAAAACTGACGGGCCGCCACAGGATCCAGCTGGGCGGTCGGCTCGTCTAAAATCAACAGGCTTGGCTGCATGACCAGCACAGACGCTAAGTTGACCAGCTGCTTTTGCCCGCCGGAAAGCGTATCTGTCTTTTGCCGAAACCAGGACTCTATCCCGAAAAAATGCGCAATCTCCGCCACCCTACGCCGCATCACCTGCGCCGGCATTCCTAGGTTTTCCAGGCCGAAAGCCAGCTCATGCCACACCGTATCCGTCACGATCTGCGTTTCCGGCGTCTGCGCTACATAGCCAATACGCTGTGCGCTGTCCTTTTCGCTCATGGCAGATAACGGGCTTCCCTGCCATTCGATGACGCCCATCTGCGTTCCATGCGGCGCCATCTCGCGCTTTAAATGGCTCAAAAGCGTGCTTTTCCCGCTGCCGGAAGCACCGCACAGCAGCACAAACGCCCCTTCCTCGATGGTAAAATTCACATGAGAAAGCGCCGGCGCTTCACAGCCCGGATAGCAAAAGCCCCAATCCTTTACTTGGACCATCTGCATGAGAGCCACTCCTTTCCCTGCACCAACAGCGGCAGCAGCGCAAACAACGCCAACCCTGCCAGGCAAACCGGCAGTGCGGCAGGCCAAAACAGCCACGGATAAAAAACCAATCCTCGATTGGCCAAAACGACCCCCGGTACCGCGGTTATAAGCAGCACAAGCCCCGCAATCAGCCAGATAGCGTCCCGCTTGGTAAAGCGAAAGAGGGAAAAGGCCGTGCGCCGACCAACGCCGTATCCCTTGCAGCGCATCGCATCCGCCGTCTGCATGCTATCCTCCATATCCATCACAAGCAGCGAAGAGATCTGGCGTATCAACAGCCCTCGCTGCTTTTTCCTATCAGCATGATGCGCCCTTTGGCAAAGGCGAATCTGCGATAGTTTTTTTCCGCTTTGCGGAATCAGCGAAAACACCATGGATAGCATCAGCGACAGCGTAGGAGCCAGGTTTCCAAATAAGTACAAAAAGCGCTCGTTGGTCATCCATACTTGCCAAACAGCACACCATAGCCACATCGTAAGCAGCATCAGGCTGCTGACAAGGCCATAGACCAGCGCTTCCATCGTTAGAGGGTTGCCAAACAGCACCGCCAGCTCCGTAGCGCCGCTATGGTTGAATAGCGCATTCAGCGCTGTTACCAAGCAGCAGAGCACAAGCGCATGCATGAGTGTGCGTGCCGTCCGGCCTATACCGCGCAGCCAAATGTTGACCACCAAGGCACAAAGGCTCATCAACCCCAGATAGATCGGGTGCAGCGTACACAGCCCCAGCCCCATCACGCCCACCAAATAGACCAGCACTACGCTGGGATGCAGCGTTTCAAACCAGCGCTGCCGGCTCATGCTGCGCCGCCGATGTCCGCGCCGCCATCACAGGTATAGCGCCACCGAACCACGTCGCCGTCCGAAAGCGTTTTCTGCTTGCATCCTACCTGCACATAGGTGCCGTTGATGCTGTACATCCAGCCGCTAAGCTTTCCCATATCCTGTTCGCTGAGCTGCCCAATTTTATAGACATAGCCGCCCTGCTCTTTGGCATCTGGGCATACCTTTTTCAACGCATCGTATACCGTGGCGCCCTTTTCCAGCTCTATGGTCTTGGACGCTATGACGCCGCCGCTGCCGTATTGCTTTCGAATGCCCTCATTTTTGGCAGCTGCTGTGGCGCAGTCCACCTTGACCGTGACCTTGATCTTGGTCGGCTGCTGGGGCTGCTGCGTGGCCTTTGGCTGTGTCTTTTGCGCCTGGGTCGCTTTTGCTCCGCCATTTTCCTTTTCGTTCTTCTCTTGTTTTTGGGTAGGCTGGGCCGTTTGCGCTTGCGATGGCACCGCAGACGTCTGCGGCGTTTCCTCCGCCTCTGTCGGCGCGGCCGTCAGCGATGCCGACATCTGGGCCTCCCCGGCCTGGCTCTGCGGCGCACCGCAGGCAGAACAAAATAGGGCCAAGCACAGCGCCAGGCACAGCGCGCCTATTTTCTGTTTACGGCTCATCGATCATTCCTCCTAAAGCACGGCTGAAAACAGGCCGTACATCGTTTTCCGTTTTTCAGTATATCATCTTTTCCAGAGATTGAAAGCAAGGCAAAAAAAGAAGGGCAGATTACCCTTCTTTTTACGCATTACACATCGCTTTCTCCCAGCAGCGCATTCGACAATCCCTCGCAGTGCGAAATGATCCATCGATCTTCCTGATATACCAGATCCATATCCACCTCTGTGGTTACCGTCTCGGTATATGCCTGATAAAAAGCCAACCGATCCTCCAAAATGGCTGCCTGGTAGGTTCCATCGTCCATATCACTGTATTTGGCACGGTAGCTTTCCAGATTTTCCTTTACATGCGTTTCATATGCCTGTACCATTTTACGATATGGCACAGCGGTGATTTTGAGATGTACCCGGGCCAAATCCTCTTCTATGGATTGTGCGCTGACCTCCCACTGAAGCTTGGCAAACACAGCGGATACCAGCTTTTTGTCCGTCTCGCTATCCAACATCGACTCCAATGGTTCTTCGGCGGCATAAAGGCTGTCCAACGTTTCGCCATCCATAGAGGACAGCGCTTTCATAAATGCATCCACCGTATCTGTCGGGGATTGCTTTTCTTGGCTTTGGCAGGCGCAGACTGTCAGCGTACACAGTAGGATCCATATCACGCATTTGACCTTTTTCAACTCTGTGCAACCTCCTCATTCGTCTCTTTTCGGTAAAATTCTATCATGAAATCCATGTTTTCCAAATCGTCCTTCGCCTGCTTTGCTAGTTTTAGGCAATAAAAAACACCGCAAACCGCGGTGTTTTTTTATCAAGCTGATTACAAACCCAGGTCAAGATCGAAATCGTCTATCTTCCATTGTCCTTCTTCGAGGACCATCGTCGCTTCGGTCTGCTGAGGCTCGCCCTGCGGCGTCTTCTCAATGGCTTCCTTGATGACAGGCATCATCTTTTCCATCATCTCTTCCTGAGAGCTAACATTGGACAGATTTGTCAACCCTGCGGACAGCGCAGCTGCCATCAGGTTGCTCTGGAACTGTGTCTTATCCAAAAAGGTCACTTCTATCTGCAAAGTAGCCGTATCGCCCTCTTCCTCCACACTGAGCACTTTGCAATTCAGCTTGGAGTACAGCGCCTTATACACGTCCTTTGCCGCATTGGCAGAAGTGCCTAGCTGTGCAAAGCCATCGCTAAGCTCGCTGGCAGGATCCCCCGTCAGGTACTTATCCATTGCTGCGGTATCGCAATCCTTCACGGCTGCAATGCCTGCATTAAACGCCCCTTCCGGCGTGTTGGTGTCCTGCCCACCGCAGCCAGCAAATACAAAAACCAGCATAGCCGCCATCGCCGCCATCAAAATCCGTTTTGCCTGTTTCATTGACAAGCCTCCCCTTATTTATTTGCCTTTATCATATATAGGATTGGACAACAATTCAACTATTTTTCAATAAAATATGGCAAAATATGGCACATACTATGTATTTCCCTTTAGATATGTGCTTGAAACAGTGGAAAATCTATGCGTGTCCATGCTATAATGTATGAAATTCAAGACAAGCTTGCGTATATTGCGCAAGCTCTGTTTTCATACGTTTCATTTTCAGCGATAAATTTGGATAAGGAGTGTATGGCTTATGGCTTATTATTTCAATGAACCCTCCCGTACGTTTGGAGAATATCTTCTCGTCCCCGGCTATTCCTCTACGGAGTGCATTCCCGGCAACGTGAGCTTACGGACCCCCGTAGTAAAATACAAAAAGGGCGAAACCAGCCCCATCATGCTGAATATCCCGCTTACCTCCGCCATCATGCAGTCCGTTTCCGACGACAAGATGGCCATCGCGCTCGCCAAGGAAGGCGGTCTTTCGTTTATTTACGGCTCTCAGTCTGTGGAAAACGAAGCAGCGATGGTGGCGCGCGTCAAAAGCTATAAAGCGGGCTTTGTGACCAGCGATTCCAACCTAAAGCCAAGCCAGACCCTAGCCGACGTCTTAACGCTAAAGCAGCAAACCGGCCATTCTACCATGCCCGTTACGGAAGACGGCTCCCCCAACGGTAAGCTGCTCGGCATTGTCACCAGCCGCGACTACCGCGTTTCCCGTATGGACCCCGCTACCAAGGTATCCGAATTTATGACTAAATTTGAGGACATGATCTATGCCAGCGCTGATACCACGCTTAAAACTGCCAACGACATCATTTGGGACCATAAGCTCAACGCCCTGCCGCTGGTGGATGAAAAGCAGCACCTGGTGTATATGGTATTCCGCAAGGACTATGACATGCATAAGGAAAACGTCCATGAGCTGTTGGACAGCCATAAGCGCTATATGGTAGGCGCAGGCATCAATACCCGCGACTATGCAGAGCGCGTGCCGGCCCTGGTGGAGGCGGGCGCAGATGTGCTGTGCATCGATTCCTCCGAAGGGTATACCGAATGGCAGAAACTGACCATTGATTTTATCCGCGAACGCTACGGCGATACCGTAAAGGTAGGCGCAGGCAACGTGGTAGACCGCGATGGGTTCCTATTTTTGGCCAAGGCGGGGGCAGACTTTGTCAAGGTCGGCATTGGCGGCGGCTCTATTTGCATTCCCCGCGAGCAAAAAGGCATCGGACGTGGACAAGCCACGGCGCTGATTGAGGTGGCCAAGGCCCGCGACGATTATTTTGAACAGACCGGCATCTATATCCCCATCTGCTCGGATGGCGGCATCGTCCATGATTATCACATGACGCTGGCCCTGGCCATGGGCGCAGACTTTATTATGCTGGGCCGTTATTTTGCCCGTTTTGATGAAAGCCCAACCAACCGCGTCAACATCAACGGCAGCTATATGAAGGAATACTGGGGCGAGGGCAGCAGCCGCGCCCGCAACTGGCAGCGCTACGATATGGGCGGCGACGCCAAGCTTTCCTTTGAGGAAGGCGTGGATTCCTATGTGCCGTATGCCGGCAGCCTAAAGGACAATGTAAACGCCTCTTTAAGCAAGGTGCGCTCTACGATGTGCAACTGCGGCGTGCTGAATATCCCCGATCTGCAAAAGAACGCCAAGATCACGCTGGTCTCCTCTACCAGCATTGTAGAGGGCGGTTCGCACGACGTAATGCTCAAGGATAAAACGCCTGTGATGGGTTAATAAAACTAAAAAGCTGTGGCTGACGCCGCAGCTTTTTTTAGTTCCAATCACAGCCCCATAGAAACGCAGAAACGCACCAGGTTATCCATGGTAAGCGCCAAATCGCTCTTGCTGCGGGCTTTCACCTTTTCAAAATCCTGCGCCACGCGGTTGATGCTGAAAATCCCCGTGACCCCCTGCTCATAGGCAGGCGTAATGTCATCGCCGATATCGCCTACCACAGCCACTACCGGCACGCCCAGCGGCTTGGCCCTGCGCGCAATGCCCATGACAACCTTGCCGCGCAGGCTCTGCCCATCCATCCGCCCTTCCCCGGTCAGGATGATGTCTGCGCGCTGTGCCAGCGTTTCAAAGGAAACGGTATCCAATACGGTCTCGATGCCCATTTGCAGCTTGGCGCCAAAGCATGCCAGCATGCCGTAGCCCATGCCGCCGGCAGCGCCTGCACCCGGCACATTCATAGCGTCGCAGCCCGTATCCCGCTGCACCACTTCGGCCAGATGACACAGCCCCTCATCCAAACGGGCAACCATCGCGCCGTCCGCGCCTTTTTGCGGCCCGAATACAGCCGCTGCGCCCTGTGGGCCGCACAGCGGATTGTCAATATCACACATGGCGACAAGCTCTATCCCTTTCAGCTGCGTCTTGAGGCCAGATAGATCCACGCGCGCAATATGGTTTAGTGTGCCGCCCACCGGCGTAAAGGCCCGGCCCTCCGCATCGTAAAACATTGCACCGCAGGCCGACGCCGCGCCGGCGCCCCCGTCATTGGTACAGCTGCCGCCCAGCCCTACGATGATTTTTCTGCATCCGCGCTTTACCGCATCCAGCATCAGCTGCCCTACGCCAAAGGTCGTCGTTTTCTCCGGGTCCTGATGGCCCTCTACCAGCGGTAAGCCTGCGCAGGCCGCCATCTCGATGATGGCGGTATGCTGAGAAACAATGCCGTAGTGCGCTGTCATCCAAGTGCCCAGCGGCCCATAGACCTCCGCCTCTACCATTTGGCCGCCCATAGCTTCCAGAAAACAATCCACACTGCCCTCCCCGCCGTCTGCTACGGGGATGGAAATGACTTCTGCATCCGGAACATGGCGCAGGATCTGTGTGCGCATACATTGACAGATCTCCGCAGAGCTCATGGTCCCCTTAAAAGAATCCGGCATCAGCATCCAGGTTTTCAATCTTTTTTCCCTCCATTGACCACATTTTGCGGCGTACCCCGCAAAAAGGCTTGTATGTTCTCTGCCGCCATATCCATCAGGCGTTGGCGCGATTCCCTTGCCGCCCAAGCGATATGCGGAGTAAACAGGCAGCGCGGCGCCCCCAACAGAGGATCGTCCGCGGCCATCGGCTCATGCTCCGCCACATCGGCGGCATAATAGCTCAGCTGCCCGCTATGCAAAGCATGCGCTACTGCTGCATGATCCACCAAAGACCCGCGTGCCGTGTTGATCAGAATGGCGCCGGGCTTGCATTGACGCAGCGTGTCATCGTTGATGAGATGATGCGTCCGATCCGTCAGCGGGCAATGCAAAGAAACAATATCGCTTTGGGCAAGCAGCGTTTGCAGCGGCACGAAGGCGGTGCCCGCCGGCGCAGACGAGGTTTGAGGACGGCGCGAATACGCCAGCGTCCGCATCCCAAATGCCTCGGCAAGGCGCGCGGTACGCCGCCCGATCTTTCCAAAACCCACCAAGCCCATGGTCTTACCGGCCAGCTCTGTCAGAGGGGCTTTCCAATAGCAAAAGTCTGCGCTTTTTACCCAATCTCCGCGCCGGACGCTATCGGCATGCAAGGCCACATGATTGCAGATTTCCAGCAGCAGAGCAAACACATGCTGGGCTACCGCATCGGTTCCATAATCCGGCACATTTGTTACGGGAATGCCCCTTTCAGCGGCCGCGCTTATATCGATGACATTATAGCCCGTAGACAGTGCGCCGATGTAACGGATGTTTGGGCAGCGCTGTATGGTTTGCGCCGTCAGCGGCGTTTTGTTGGTAATGATGATTTCCGCATCCCCGATACGCGGCACGATCAGCGGCTCCGGCGTTCTATCATAGCGCACAAGCGTACCCAGGCGCTCCATCCTCTGCCAGGTAAGATCGCCAGGGTCCAACGCTGCGCCATCCAGCACAACGATCTTCAATCGCCAATCCTCCTTTTTGTTTCCTTTTCATTCATTTGTTTTCAAAGATCCTCCCACTTAACGATAGGCGCAATACAAGGCCTATATCCTCTTGTATACAAATGGCATTTGCATGGATTTCTGGCGGCGCAAACGCTTCTTCAAAGTTTATGCATACATAATGGGCTTCCGGATTGTTATACGTCATCTGCCAAAAAGGATATTTGATGATGCCCGGCGTATTCATTCCGACGCCAAGCTCTAAAAAAAGCACTGGAAGATGGGCGTGTCTACGAATAAAGTCTGTATATCGTTCGCTTGCACGATACCATCCCTCATCTTGCACAAAAGTATCATCGGCCCGAAGATTCATCGTCATAGGCTTTCCGCAGACAGGGCAGCGGGGAATCAGCTCTGTTGGTATTTTCATATCTGCCTGCTGTTCTATCATGTCACGGATGGCCGCCTCATTGTCATAAGTTTTTTGATGACAAGGCACACTACACTGAAATAAGCCGTAATCGCCCTGCGTATAAAACAATCTGCGCTTATCAAAGCCTGCCTTTTGAAACTGATGATCTACATTGGTGGTCAACACAAAATAATCTTTTTCTTTTACAAGCTCAAAAAGCCGTTTGTATGTGCCGTTATCCATATCCGTATACCGATTGATAAAAACATATCTGGACCAATAGGCCCAATATTCTTCTTGGCTGGCAAATGGATAAAAGCCGCCCGAATACATATCTTTGAAGCCATACTTCTCAATGAAATCGGAGAAATTTTCTTCAAACCTATTTCCTGAGTATGTAAAGCCGGCCGCAGTAGACAAGCCAGCGCCCGCGCCGATGATAACGGTATCTACTTTCTGCAATAGACCGTAGAATCGATGTATATTATCCGAGGAGCTGCTGGTAGATGATCTGATCCTCTTGTTTGAAAACATTAAAAACCACCTTTTCTATGCGTGTGTTCGTGTGCAGATAATCCGTAACTGTTCGCACCGCAATTTCCGCCGCTTTTTTCTGCGGAAAATGAAACTCTCCTGTGGAAATGCAGCAGAACGCAATGCTTTTCAGCCCATTCTCCGCAGCAAGCTCTAAGCAGGATCTGTAACAGGATGCAAGTTGCTTACAATGCGTTTCCGTAAGGCGCCCTGAAACGATTGGCCCCACGGTATGGAGCACATATTTACAAGGCAAATTATAAGCAGGCGTAATCTTCGCTTTCCCCGTTGGCTCATCATGGCCCTGCTCTTTCATTATTTTATCACAGGCCAATCGAAGCTGTATGCCGCTAACGCTGTGAATGATGTTATCCACGCAGGAATGGCAAGGGATAAAGCAACCCCTTAAAGCGCTGTTTGCGGCATTTACAATGGCATCAATCTTTAGGGTTGTGATATCTCCGCGCCATAATGCCAGGCGGCTGTTTACGGGCGATACGGGCAACCCTGCACTGTCCGTAACGCCTTTGTCCGCCACTTCTTCCCTTAGATATTCATCCTGTATATGCAAAAATTCCTCATCTATCGGACGGGGCGCACGAATATTCATGAGACTTCGAAGAAGCGTTTTCTGCTCATCTTCATTTTTTGGGATTTCTATATTGCTGTACTGTGGACATTCTGATAACAGTTGTTGAATCAGAAATTCTCTTTTTTCATGATGCGTCATTCTTGTTGCCCCTTTACACATGGTAAGACTTAGCAATGCATTTTCATACATCTATCATTCTTTCTGGCCAGTGTCCAGATTTTTTCTTGAAGGGAGTCTAAGGTTTGGAGTCTGGGAATTCCTATATCATTACTATACCATAAAAAGCAACATACAGTGTAAAGTCACCCCCGGTATTTTTAATGCATAGAATTCTACACAGAACTTATCCGCAAAGGAGCCTATCCTATGTCCACCGATGCGCTTTATAGGCGGTGTAAACGCCTGATCCGAGACATCCGAAACGCACTGCCCAAGGCAACCTCCGCCCTGCCCGCCGACCTGGTTGAGGCATGCCTAGAAATCTCCGCGCTGCTCTCTCCCTACAGCCCTTATGGCCCGGCCATTGGGCGGTGTGTAGCGCAGCTTGCCTCCAAAAGTCGGGAAAACCGGCCGTATTTGCCTATTTTACTGGCCCATTGGGAAGAGGATGTACAGGTCTATCTTCACGATGCGCTGACACCCCAGGCGCTTTGCCAGCGTGGCCAAACGCAGGTACAAAGCCTGCGCCGCCTGCGCCCATTGATGCCCATGCTGCTATCGCGGCCCTATGACTATGAGGTTACCATTGCCGTGACCGCCTACAACAAGCTGGAGTACACAAAGCTGGCGGTAGAAAGCATTTTACAGCATACGGATCTTGCCTCTTTGGGCGCAGAGCTTCTGTTGATAGACAATGGCTCTAACGACGGCACAGCGGATTATTTTGCCACCATTCCCCAGGCCAAGGTGCTGTGCCTGCCCGAGCCGCTGGGCTATCCCGCTACCTCGCTAGGGGCGCTGGCAGCCCGCGGGCGGTATTATGTGCATTTTGCCAACGACATCATCGCAACGCCCAGGTATTTGGAGGGCTTGCTGCGCTGTATCCGCGCAGACAGCCGCACGGGCATGGCCGTGCCGCTCTGCAACGCGATGAGCAGCGGGCAAAGCATTGCTGTCTCCTATCCCGATCCGCGGCAGGATCCGAACGGGCTGGTTTCCTTTGCCGCCGCCTTTAACCGTTCAGATCCCCTGCAATGGGAGGAGCGCCCCCGCTTGCTGCCCTGTATGAGCATCATGCCCACCGTATTGGCCCGCGCCTGCCCAAACGACCCCTGGTTCCGCTTTGGGGAGTTTGCCGACGACGACGTATCCACCCGTCTAAGGCGGGCCGGCTTCCGTCAAATGCTGGCACGGGATACGTTTGTACACCATTTTGGATCGGTTACGGCCTCAACAGTACAGTCTCAGGCGCAAACGCTGCCACAAAGCCGCCTATTGTATCGACAAAAATGGGGCGTAGACGCCTGGTCTTCGATGGATTGGGATACAGAGATAGCTCAGCGCACAGCCGCCTGTTTGGAAGGGCCGCAGAGCCGCGTGCTGTGGCTGGACCCCCGGTTTGGCACCCAGCCCCTATACTGCCGGACGCTATGCCGCCAAAAAGGCGTCCAAAGCATCCATTGCGCGGCCGAAACCAAGCGCGCCTATCTGCCCGATGCCGAGGGGCTGTTTGCGCAGGCCTACGGCGGCCCCTGGCAGGATACGCTGCCCCGCTTTGCCCCTGGGTTTGACGCCATCGTATGCTGCCGCGACCTATCCTGCTATCCGGAAGAAGATCGTCAAGCCCTGCTAAGCCAAGCGGCTCGCTTGCTGGCGCCCGGAGGGCGGCTCTATTGTATGGCCAAAAATGCGGCGGCCTACGAAACGCTCTACAACCTATCCTGCCAGGCCTTTGCTACGCCCTACGGTGAAGAGGATCTGCCTTATCACCCGGTATACCCATCTACGCTGTCCAGCCATGCGGCGGCCTGCGGGCTTTCCGTTTCGTTTGCCTGCGCGCCCCTTGCCCTGCCTAGCGTGCCCGGACACGAAGCACAGCCCACGCCCTGTCCTCGCTTTTTCTGTGAATTTCGCAGAGAGAACCACGTATAATTCCCTTTTCTTCGGCGAAAACTGGAAGCGAGGTGATACAGATGAAGCATTATGCATCCATGCAAGAGCTCTTATCCCAGGATAGGGCCGCCCGGCATTATTTTGAATCGCTGCCGGATTTTGTTCAAGAACAAATTCAGTCAAGGGCCGGCAGCGTCAACTCCATGGCGAGCTTACAGGACTATGCAGAGAACCTTCTGCGCGGAGACGACTAAGTTCGTCTCCTTTTTTTATCGATCGGCACACGCAGCGTTTTGGTTCAGTGGTATACTATAAGAAAAAAGGTGGTATGGAGGGGTGTATGTATGAACAAACGTCAGTTGATGCTGGATTGCTTAAACGGCAAGCCCACCGAGCGCGTGCCCGGTTCGTTTTGGTTTCACAACCAACCGGATGAAAAGACAGGGGAAAAGGCGGTACAGGCCCATCTTAAACTCATCCGTGAAGGGGACATTGACTTTGTCAAAATCATGGATGAGACAGAGCTTCCCTTTGATTTTCAAACGGCGGACGACTGGAAACACTATAAGCCGCTTTCCTTGCATGATCCGCTGCTGGAAAAGCAGTATGACGTCATCAAGCGCATCGCCGATGCCGTAAGCAGCGATATGATGATATTTACCACGCTGTTTTCCACCCTCAAAATGATCCGCAACGGCTGGAAACAGGACTATGCCAAGTTTGTGGCCCATTATGAGGAGCGCCCGGAAGAGGTGGCAGCGGCTTACCGCGCGCTGAGCGATATGCTGATCGGTTACTGCGAAGAATGCCTGAAAGCGGGCGCAGAGGGCATTTATTTTTCCACGCGCGGCACAGAGCCTGGGCGGTTCCCGGAGGAATTTACGCACCGGCTCATCGTAGAAGAGGATCGTTATGTAATGGAAGGGCTGGCAAAGCTGAGCCCGTATAACTTTTTACATATGTGCGGCGACGGCATGCGGTTGGATTATTTCTATGATTTCCCCTGCGCCGTGGTCAACTGGGACGTACACAAGCACGATCTTACGCTGCGCCAAGGGCGCGATGCATTCAAGGGCAAGGTCATCCTGGGCGGTATGAAAAACCATGACGGCCCTCTGATCGAAGGGCCGGACGACGCCATCCGGGCAGAGGTACGGCGCATTGTAGACGATTTTGGCTCCAAGCAGGGCTTTATCCTGGGTGCGGACTGTACGCTGCTTTCCGATGTGAATCTACACAATATTCGTGTTGCGATGGAAACGCTCCATACGCTTTGAGATAAACAAAAAAGGCGGCCGATTGGGGCCGTCTTTTTGCTGTTTTTTTATTTCTCAACCATCCGTTCTTTGGTATTATGAAAAAAAAGGCTCTCTTTTTTGAGGAGAATGATCCTTGAAACGAAACTATGTTTTGCTATTGGTTTCTGTTCTCTGCATGCTGTATCTCGGCGCTTGCAGCGACGAGAAAGCGGCTCTGCCCTAGGCGATCTTCAACCAGCCATACGCATTTGGATATATCAAAAAGGCGTTTTTGGGACCTTGAGCCGAAAACAACTCTCTTTTCTTCGAAGAAATTTCCTGTGGCAGACAGGCGTCCCATTCTATTTTGTATTTGCATCTGGGCAGATCGGTTCGAGGCTACTTGCGTGATGGATGAAATATTCCGGCGCTTTAACGAACTGATGGGCATGGGCAGCAAATACTTTCTGCCGCTGAAAAACGGCACTGCTTTGGATCTGGCCGCTATAACGCTGAAGCTGGCGCCCAGCGAATTAAAAGCAAAGGAGCTATGCGCATGTATTCAAGGAAAAAACGCCTATCTCTATGGAGTACCCTCTTAGTCTTGTTTTTATCGGTGCTTCTTTCGATGACAGCCCGCACCTCTCGCGTACTGGATGTGGTTCATTCTGCGGATCCGGAGTCTGTTTTTTCGTTTGTTGGGCAGACCCGCCAAAATGTTTTGGAGGCGTATCCGCAATGCCAGGAAAGCGAACCATGGTCCACCATATTGTCTGAAAAGGGCTACGCATGCCTTTGCATAGAGGATGTTCCTTATGTGATGGGCACGCCGCATCTGGATAAAAGCGGCGTCCAATATGAAGGCCGTATCCCTGCCACCCTGCATTTTTTGATGGATGAGAATGATCGGGTTGCGGCAGCGGCTTATTATGTGGAGGCAGAGGATCCCGAAAAGGGCATTTCCTTTTTCAAGGAGGGCCAGCTTCGCTACAATATTCCGGGCGACACATACATGTATGCCAGCAATGTTCCCTCTGCTTTGCAGCCATCGAAAGAGGATTACCAGGGGCTTTCCTCCTTAGGGGCAGAGACCATCATTGCCAATGCACAGGAAAGCGATGGTGTCAAGCTATCCATCGCCTATATCCGTATGCCCGATTCCTCCCTTTACTTCATCGCCTGCCATGACAACGATTTATTGCTGCGCGATTTTCTTCTATAAGTAAGAGATATAAATACCGCTGAAATCAGCCGGTATTTTTTGTGCTTTAGCTGTCTTTCTTCCTTTGGTACATCCCTATGCCTAGAATGCCGCCTGCCGCGCTCAGCATTCCTAACGCCCACAGCCATACCGCCATCGAATCGCCCGTTCGGGGTACATCGCTGCCCGGTGCGCTGGGGGATGCGGGGTCTGCAAAGGCAGGGATCTCCGCCGTCTCCTTATAGCCGCAAACCGTACAAACCCTTTCCTTTCTGCCGCTTTGCACATTTGTGGCCTGTTTTGTCACTGTCCACGGGCCAAAGGTGTGCCCCGGTGCTGCTATGATAAGGCCGGTTTGCGCCGTCTGGCCGCAGACTGTACAGTCGGTATGCCCGCTGCCAGGACCCGTGCACGTAGGCGGTGCATCCACAATCATACCGCCCGGGGTATGCTGGGCATTGACCGTCACGTGCACAATCGCGCTGTTGCCGGCAAGATCCACTGCTTTTACAGTATGGCTGCCCGGCGTCAGGGTGTAGCTCTGCTGTGCCAACGTTTGCGGCACGCCATCCACAAGTACCTGCGCCAGATTTTTCTCCGACACTGCAAACGATGCCTTGAGGCAATAGACGCCTCCCTCTTCAAGGCCAGCAATCAAGGGCGGCACGGTATCGACATAAAGCGACGTCGTATTCACCGCAACGGCGTCTTTGGTATCATCATCGCGGATAGATTTCAAATAATAGGTGAATTCTCCCTGATATTCCCCCAGCACAACCGGCCCTGCGAGCCACTGTTCACCATCCAGGCTGATCAGATGCCCGGCCGGCGGCGTCACCGTAACCTCAGATGTATACCATCCATCCCGGCCATTGGGAACCTCCGGGGTAAAGCTTGCCACAGCACGATACGCTTCTATGGTAAATAAGGGGGCCTCGGGGCTTAAAACAAGTTGATAATTGTCATCGTCGATCGCCAAGCTTCCCAAAGAATAGGCATATGTACCCGGCGTTTCGCCCTCCGTCCGTTTCAATGCGCCGGTGATGGCAGCCCCTGCTGGGGCGTTTACCGCCGTATACGACAGCACAGGATCCTTTTGGCCGGTATATTTGCGCTGGCCTGCCTGCGGACAAATCATAATCTGCTTCGGTTGTACGGTAAAGGTAACCGGCACAGAGATAGAAGCCGTATCCCCGTTATCCTTCTTCACGGCGGTAACGACGAGATAATATGGATAGCTGCCCACCGATTTGCCCGGCTGTACAGAAAGCCTTGCCGTATTGGCGCCCTCTATCTTTTGCCCGTTCTCCGCCTGGCCTATTTGCGCAGCCTCATACCACTGGTATGAATAGCTGCATCCTGCTTGCTCTTTGACAGATGCGGACAGTGTCTGCTCGCTATATCCGTATTCCGCCTCGGCGTCTTCCAACACAACCTCAGGCGGGACGGCAGGGTCGGACGTTTGCACATAAAACAGATAGGCTGTATCGACCGTGGCCTCCGGGTCGGCTGCAATTGCAGTGCTCTTTGACTTATAGAACAGCTTTGCTGCCTTGCCAGGCACGCTGTAATAGCCGTAGATCTCCAATAGGTAATAGCCGTCGCCATAATCCTCTTCGGAATAGCTGCCGGCATGGGTACGCTCATCCTTTGCTCCACGGATGGGAATGGTAGGCGTGCCGCGGGACGGAAACGAAGGAAAGCCAAAGCCGTCCTCCTCCATACGAGGGCCCTGCTTGCCACCTTGCCATACATCCGTCCATTCATATTTGAAATACACCGTACCCCCATTTTCATCCGCTGTTTCCATCAGCGGATGCGTGACACGGACGCCGACTTGATGCTCTTTATCATTGGAAACCACTATATCGTAGCTGGTATCCGTAAACGCCTGCTGGTTGCCATCCACGATGGGGACAACCGTAGGCATTTGCAGCACATTTTCCACCTCAACGACCATGATATCTTCTTTGGGGGTCAATTTTGTATTGAGCGTCAAAAGCGTGCCCTGGTACGCCCATCCCCCGGTATAGCCCGCCGGCACGCCGTCGGCAGGCACATCCGGCAATGTATACTGCGTATTGATGTCCCAAGTGCCGGTAGACGGGTCTTTTTCGCATTGTACAGTTTGGTTATACAGCTTTTGCTCTGTACGCACGGCGGGAACGCCATACTGCAAGGTAAATTCATATGTCAGGGAATTCTTATAGGTCGACAAGCCGCTGGGCGTAAATGTCTGAAAGGAGGCGGCATTGGAAAATACTGTCATCCGCTTGCCCAGGCCGTAATCATTTGATCCATTTGCCTCAAAAGCGTCTCCGATGTACCCGCTTGCATCCTGCCGCTCCACAATGATGGTGGTGATGGGCAGGTAGCCAAGCGAATTGTTCTTAAACGCCTCTGCCCCGATATAAGAAACCGAAGCCGGAATACGCACCGCAGTTTTTACCGACGGTGCAAAGCATTGCTTAAAAGCGTATTGCCCAATGGACTGGAGAGACGCCGGCAGCTCAAACATGGCGTTGGGATCTCCGCCGGCCGTGCGGACAAACGTAAGGCCCGTGCAGCCCATAAAGACGCTTCCTTCGCTGCTGTTTCCAATCTCTTCCAATCCTGCGGGCAGCACGATCCCTTCCAAAGCGGTACAGCTGCTAAATGCATATTTGCCCAGTTTTTTCAAAGAGCTCGGAAGGGTAAGCACACCGCTGAGCGCGTCGTTTCTCAAAAAGGCCTGGCTTTCTATCCGTTCTAGCCGATCCGCACCGGAAAAATCAACCGCTGTCAACTTATAATTCGAGGGATGGATATATTGATATCTATCATTTTCGTCGTAATTGGCCTTATTCGTACAAAAAGCATTGCTTCCGATGGATACGACCGGCGAGCCGTTGATCTGTGCAGGAATACGGATGGAAAGGTAAGCTGGGTTTTCCTTCCCGTTGTCCGCACAATGCTCCCGAAACCAATCCTTTCGAATGCCCTGGATGGCAATGCCTCCCGAGGTGGCTTCATAATACAACGCCTCTACCGGCACCTCTATATTGTCACGCGGCACCTGATCCCCATTTGCCAGGGCGGATATGGGCAGCAACCCTACCGCCATAGCAACGGATAAAACCAGTGCGAACAGCTTCCTTTTCAAACAAACAACCCCTTCTCTTAGTTTGCAATGGTTGTACTTTTCAAAAAAGGGCAAAAACTGGTTTTTGGATTTACGCAATTTAGTAAAATTAAGAAAACAGAAGATGATCATTGTTGAAAAAGAAGATTTTCATAGTATAATGAAATAGTTAATGATTATACAATATATTTTTGAAAAGTACACTTTCACAAACGAGCGTCATTGGCCCGCTTCATGGCGCACGGCTTTTGCGTAAAACGTTCCGACCGGCATGCCGCAGCTCTGCGCCGCCTGTTTGAGCGTCATTTTTTTACCCCGCCATGCCTGATGAATTTCATAAAAGTTTTCCGGAAGAGGGCGTGGCGGGCGGCCGAATTTTACGCCCCGTGCTTTGGCGGCCGCAATGCCCTCCGCCTGTCTTTTGCGGATATTTTCCCGCTCATTTTGTGCCACAAAGGAGAGGATCTGCAAGACAAGATCCGCAATAAACGTACCCATAAGGTCTTTCCCCCTTCTGGTATCCAGCAAAGGCATATCGATAACGCATATATCCACACCCTTTTCCTTGGTGAGTATGCGCCACTGGTTTTGTATTTCCTCATAATTGCGCCCCAATCTGTCTATGCTGAGCACATACAATAGATCCCCCGGCTTTAGCCGCCGCACCATCTGCCGGTAACGCGGACGCTGAAAGTCCTTTCCGGACTGCTTATCTATATAAAGATTCTTTGCCCCTATCCCTTTTTTCTGCATAGCGATGCGTTGACGATCCTCGTTCTGGTCTGTACTAGACACCCGGATATACCCAAAAACGTTTCCCTTCATACGCAATCATCCTCCTCTTTCGTTGTTTTTCTTCTTCTCTTTCCTATGTTTGTACCCTTATTGTTTGTCAAAGTGCAGAAAAATCTACACAAAGGATAGAAAAAAGGAAGCGGACGCATGCATGGTCCGCTTCCTCTAGAGGTATATCCCATTTTAACTGCTTTGTTTCTTTGCAATGAATCCCAGGGAGCATTGTACGGTACAGGCAACACATTCGTCCTGTAACGCCGTTATGAGGTAAGGGGGGAAACAATCTACCGATAGGGGTGGCTCTTTTCTTTACGATTGTTTTACGCTTCAAACATCGGCGTAGATAGGTAGCGTTCACCGGTATCCGCCAACAACGCTACGATGGTTTTGCCCTCGTTTTCCGGTCGTCTGGCCAGCTGTATTGCTGCCCATACAGCCGCTCCGGAAGAAATGCCTACCAAAACACCCTCCCAATGCCCGATTTGCCTAGCGGCTTGGAAAGCATCGTCATTTTCTACCGTGATGATCTCGTCAAAGATCTTAGTATCCAACACTTGCGGCACAAACCCTGCACCGATGCCCTGTATTTTGTGCGGGCCGGCGGTTCCCTTGCTTAGCATTGGGGAATCGGCCGGCTCCACGGCCACGACCTTCACCTGCGGATTCTGCTGCTTTAGATACCGACCGACGCCGGTCACTGTGCCGCCCGTACCAACGCCTGCCACAAAGAGATCCACTTGCCCATCCGTATCCGCCCAGATCTCCGGCCCTGTTGTTTCATAATGTACTTCAGGGTTGGCAGGATTGCTGAATTGCCCCGGCACAAACGCGTTGGGCATTTCTTTTGCCAAGGCTTGCGCCTTTTCAATGGCACCTTTCATGCCCTTGGCACCCTCCGTTAAGATCAGCTCGGCCCCATACGCTTTCATCAATTTCCGGCGCTCCACGCTCATGGTTTCCGGCATAACGATGATTGTTCGATAGCCGCGCGCCGCGGCCACAGCGGCCAGCCCAATGCCCGTATTGCCGGAGGTTGGCTCTATGATTACCGATCCCGGGCGCAGCGTCCCTTTGCTTTCAGCATCCTCTATCATGCGCTTTGCAATGCGATCCTTCACAGAGCCGGCAGGATTAAAATATTCCAGCTTGGCCAGCACGCATGCCTTAAGGCCGCATTCGTTTTCTATATGCGTCAGCTCTAGCAAAGGCGTATGCCCAATCAGCTGATCCATCGTGGTATAAATTTTGCTCATATTGTTTCCTCCGTTCTGTTGCTTGTTTGTTATAAATTCGGCCGTGCCCAACTGCCACCGGCGGCAGAGCCGCTTTAAGCGTTAAAGAACGCCACGCTTTATTGCCTACTTGTTTAGTATGTTTATTGGTATGATAGGTTTATATTCCTAGTTTGTCAATAGGTTTTATTTGACTCCCCCTCCCCTAATTGTAGAATGGCACATAGGAGGTGTTTTATACGGTGATGATTTCTGCCAAAGGGCTTATGCGCTGTGCATGCTTATCGATTTAGCAGCGCATGCCCCTGAGGGCTATTTGCCGACAAAGGAAATTGCCCAGCGGAAGGAAACTTCGGAAAAACACCTAGAAAGTATCCTAAAATCGTCGGTAAAAGGCGGGATTCGTGGCAAAGGTGGCGGCTATAAGCTGACTATGGCGCCCATGCCTATCGTGTAGGTGATATGTGCCTCACCGGCGACAGTACCTGTTTGGAGGAAAGGGTGCCTCCCTGCCCTTTACGGGAACGGCGCCGTACGCTGCCGATGTGGAAAACCCTCTATGCCCTGCTCGATGATTGTTTGGACAGCATTTCCCTCCAAGACCTGTTGACGGCAGAGGATCAGGGGGCACTGCTGCGATGTGCCGGCTTGCAGATCGGCTATGTGATATAATAAAATAAATAGATTTTACAAGAAAGCGGGGAATGTATGATGGATCAAAATGTATCGTCCTATGTGGAAGAAAAAACAATGGCTCTGATCGATGCGCCGACATGCAGCCAAGAAACCAAGGCAGCCGCGCAAAGCTGGCTTGCCGCCAAGGGAACCGATGCACAGGCAGCTGAAACCCGGCGGTATATCCAAGAGTTGGAAGCGGACATCATGCCCATCGATACGCTGATCAGCTTTGCACAATCTGAAGAAGGAAAAACCTATTTTGGGGAAGATACAGCAACGGGCATTGCAGCCCATGCCAAAGAGATCAAAGCAGCAGGGGCTAAGTATTGCGACTGCCCCGCCTGCGCCATCGTGGCCGAGATTTTGGAGAAAAAAGCAGACATGCTGAAATAACGCAAAAGCACCGGCGGAAATTCCGGTGCTTTTTGATTGCCTTGGGCCATGCCGCGTATGACACAAAGCCTATTTTTACGAGAAAAGCAAAAAGCCAGCAACCTACATAGGTTACTGGCTTTTTTGTGGTCTGGGTAAGAAGATTCGAACTTCCGGCCTCTTGAACCCCATTCAAGCGCGCTACCAAACTGCGCCATACCCAGACGGCACCAATGATTTGGTGCAGAGATAATATTACCATCTGGGGGGCCGGTTGTCAACCGCTTTGCTGAGAATCCTCTCTGCTCGGCAACACAGCCCGTTTGCCCAAAAAGCTCAGTTTTGTTTCAGAAACAATCATAGCCGCCAAAATGAGCAGGCCACCCAGCACAATGCGCCAGCTCAGCGGTTCTCCCAAAAAGAGAATCCCTGCTATGCAGCCGAAGAAGGCCTCCGTGCTCATCAAAAGCGATGCATGGGAGGGTTGTACATATTTAATGCCCACATTCATCATGGTAAGCGCCAAGAGCGTAGCAAGAATGCCCAAATACGCGATGGACAGCGTAGATCCCATCGACCATTGTGCCGGGAACGTCTCAAAGAGCAGACCGCCGCCCCATGCAAAGATCGCCGTAAAGAAGAACTGCATCCAAGTAAGGCGCATTACATCATATTTTTCGGTAAAAAAGCTGACCGCTACGATATGGAGTCCATAGAAGATGCCCCCTAATAAGGTAAGCGCGTCCCCGATGTTGATGGAAAACCCTCCATCTAGGGACAATGTTCCTATGCCCAGCAAGCAAAGGACAGCCGCGATCACATTAAATTTATCCGGCCGAATATGGCGGACACCCCAAAGCATAAACGGCACCAGCACCACATACACAGCCGTTAAAAATGCATTTTTGCCTGCTGTTGTATATTGCAACGCTACGGTTTGCAATAGGTATGCCCCATACATCAACACCCCAACCACTAGGCCGGCCAACCATTCCTTTGCGGAGATTCCTCCGAGCTTTTTCCACATAAAAATTCCCATCAGCACAGCCGCAATGGTAAAGCGAAACGCCAGGATATAATTCGGCGTTATGGCGTCCAGGGCATCCTTCATGACGGCAAAGGCGCATCCCCAAATCACGCAGGCAATCAACATCATGCTCTCTGCAACCCAAGTCTTCAATCCATCTATCCCTTTCAAAATATAAGTATCGCAACTTTTTTAGTATATCATGTTCTTCTCTTTTCTCCAAGATTCTGCCCTTCTGGCAAACAAAAAGGAAAGCGCAGCATGCTGCGCTTTCCTAAGGATGGTTTGCCTGCTTTATGTTGTCTTTTTTCTAAGGATCCAAAGCCCGGCTGCCGCTGCTGCGGACAGCACAGCGCCTGCTAGATACACCAACATGCCGGCTTTATCTCCGGTTTGCACGGCCGTATCGCCGTGCAACGTATTGTTTCCCAACAGCGGCGTTTGTTCTTCGCCCCCGCTGCCCGCCAAGGATTCTGCCGGGTCTCCATACACCAAAGCAAAGGGCGAAAAGCGTTGCGTTTCAAAGGTAACGATTCCGTTTTCAAAGTGTGCCGGGAGCTCAAAGGTCTGTCCGTCATGCATGGTCAGCACCTTAAAGATGCGGCCTGTGCGCTGCATCTGCGTGGGCACAGCAATGCTGAATCGAACAGGTGCGGATAGCTCTGAAAGCTGACCCAGCACTGTGGAATCCGCCAGTACGATGGCGCTGATATCCATCAAACTCCCAACTTCAAAGCGATAGTGCCCCTGGTTAAGTGTTGTCATCGCCTGTTGCAGCCAGGCGTCCTGTGCTTTGCCCTGTTTCATCTGGGCAATCGCCAGCTGTGTTGTGACATGCTTGCCTTCCCGCAAAGCTTTTTGAATACTTGCCACAAGCTGAGCGTCGTTTCCGTTGATGGATGCGATATTTTGAATGGTATCCACCAGCGTCTGCTGCGCTTGCAGCCGGTCCGCCTCCTGCATGCCAGCAATAACCTCTTTGTCATCCGGCTGCGTAACAGTTGGAAGCTGCTCCTCTATTCTCTGCCAAACTGCCGTCAGCGTCATGCTTTTGGCCATGTTTTGGATGATAGGCGAAACGCTTGCTCCGGTTTCATCCTGCCAGCCCAGGAAATCGTAGCCTTCCCGATAGGGCGCTTCCAGCGCAATGCTGTCCTCCACGGTAAACTCGATGGGTGCCCTGTCTATGTTTCCAAAGGTGATGGTATATTGATTCCGCGTCCATTTTGCATACAGCGTGCCGCCCGCCATAACCGGCTGCGCCACATCCACGCGGTGCTCCGGCAGATAGGTATTCTGCGAATACCAGCCTTCCAATGTGTAGCCCTTTCTTTGAGGCGCCAGGCTTTCCGGCAACAGCGCTCCCTGGCCTACGGAAATTTTGTAAGCGGGGTTTACGCCGTCATGGATGGTAAGGGTAACTACGTTCCGGCTCCAAACCGCATACAGGCGAATCTGCCCTCCCTGCTCATTGGTCAGGTTTTTGACCTCTGACTGGTCCTGGTATGCGGCCGCCCCATCCGGCTCGGTGGCCCATCCGGCAAAAGTGTAGTTTGCTTTGGTAAACTGATTTTTCGGCAACGCGTGGGTTTGGTCATACTTCATTTGCAAACCGGACACCATCGCCTCTGGATTGTCCGCGCCGTTGCCATCCAGCACAATCGTATACTGAATGGGGGTAAAGTCTGCTGTCAGCGTCAGATCCTGCATCACAGGATCCTCCTGCTGCCAAAGCATATCCGTGCCCTCTTGCTTCCAGCCGTTGAACACATATCCCGTCTTTTCCGGCGTGGGCAGCGTAAGCGTATCGCCCTGGTTTAGGGTTTTTTGCTCTGTCTGCTCTCCGTTTTTCAGCGTCACGGTCACGGTATTCTGCTGCCATACGGCATATAAATTGATGACCGCGCCTTCAGTATCCGCCGCCTCCACGACATTGGCCCTATCGATATAGACGACCTCGCCGTTTGGTACAGCTGCCCATCCCATAAAGGTATGGTATGGCTTGGTAAATGCGTTTTGCGGCAATAGGCCTTCCTGGTTAAACTTCAAGGTCAAACTGCTATGCTCCATGGCATTTTCGTTCTCTGCGCCATTGCCATGAAACGCGATGGTATAGGAAATCGGCTCAAACTTGGCAAACAGCGTCGTTTCTTGCACCACGGGCGTCTGTACTTCCCATTTGCCGCCCCCTTCGGTATACCAGCCGTCAAACGTATATCCTCTCTTTTGCGGTATTTGCGGAAATACAATGAGGTCGCCGTGCGCTACATTTTGCATCTGGCTTTCACTGCCGTTTATCAGCATAACAGGGTAAGTCTGCTTTTCCCAAACGGCATAGAGATCCAGCGCCTCGCCATTGAGGTGCTGCGGATGCTGGATAAGAACGGAGGTCTCATCCTCATACACGGCCTGTCCGCCGCTTTCCAAGGCCCACCCCACAAACCGATGGTTTTCTTTGGCAAACGAATGGGCCGGCAGGGTATACGCCGTGCCATATACGGCGTCTTGCAAGTTGGCGTCTTCGCCCGTACCACCGTTGGCGTGCAGGTTGATGGCATACGCTTCGCCGGTATAATCGCGTTCGGTCCAGGTGGCGGTCAGCGTAACGACCTGATCCTTTTTGAAGGTGAGGTTTTCTACCTGTTGGCCGTCGGTCAAAATTTTGCCGTTCGGCATTTTCCAGCCTGCAAAAGTATAGTGCTCTTTGGTAAATTCATTGGGCTTTAACGCCTGTGCCTGGTCATAGGTAAAGGTCTGCGGCTCCATGGCCCCGTTACCGCCGCCCGGTAGAAACTGCACGGTATATTGGATGGGCTGGTAAGCGGCGTACAACGTCTGCCCCTCTAGGCGAAGGGTCTGCGTTTTGCTGGGATCCAGCGCCTGGGTACGTTGAGGATCGGTATACCACACCGTTTGGTACCCGCTTCCCATTCCTTTGGGGAAGGACTGCTCCGCCAAAAACTCCGTCCACTGATACGACTGGCCATTGTTTGGCAGCTTGACGCTCTCCAAATTGTTGTAATAAGCGATAAAACGAATGTTCATCGGATTTTGGCTGAGATCCAGCGTGGTAAGCAGATTCTCCCCCGCCGATAGGAAATCCAGGGCGTTGAGGTTTGTTAGATCCAGCGCAGTGAGCTGATTGGCAAACACATCCAAATGCGTTAAAGTATCATTGGCTTGTTGATTGGGCAGCGTTAGGCTGGTTAGCTGATTGTTGCCCGCATACAGCGCTGCGAGCTTTTTGTTTTGTGAAACGTCCAAGGTGGTAAGCCGGTTGAGTTCCACATGCAGCGTTTTTAGATTGGGAAAGTGCTCAATGCCGGTCAGGTCGCTGATGCCGGCATAGTTTAGGTATAGATAGGTTACGGCGCCAGCCTCCTCTGTGCTAAGGGTATCGTCGTCGTTTTTATCCAGGTTTTCTTTGATATAGGTTCGAAATTTTTCATCTGGAAATTGGGTGTCGTTGATCTCGACGCCCTGTGTTCTGCTTTGCTGTGCAAGCGCCAAAGGCACATTGCCCACGAGTAAGAAGCATCCCGCGAGAACCGTTGATAATAGTCTTTGCAGTTTGTGTTTCAAACTCATTCCTCCTTTTGTGATGCCGCTATAATAGCATAGTTTTCATACTAAATAAATATGATATTGGGCGGTAAGTTTTGGATGGTATTCATTGGCAATCTACTAAAAAAGGCCCGCAAAAGCGGGCCTTCCATGCGCGATTTTAATTTTCAAAGTATTGGGCCAATCGTGTGGCAAACGGCGCCAGCAGCCCCAGATCGAACAATATCTGTAACAAGCCGTAGCGATTGCGCAGCTCCTTGGCATACAATACGCCGTCCTCGATCTGCTGGGCGGAAATGCCCACCTCATGCGGGTTAACGGGGGCGCCATAGCCGGCTAGCATTTTGCGTATCTCTTCGCTTTTGGGCAGCCATACCTGGGCAAAGGCTTTCATGTCCGCAAAGTGCTTTTCTATGGCGTCGATACGGCGCAACACGCCCTCCGTGCTGTTTTTGCCTGTTTCACGTTCCAACGCCAATACGCCCTCCGCCGCATCCGGATAAGCGCGCCGAATTTCCTTGGCCCACGTATCGAATGAACGTGTCTGGGCCGCCTGACGCGCAGCGGCAAAATCCACCGGCGTTTCCCATAGCCAATCGTACATTTTGGAAACGGCCACCGTTCCAATGCCAACTTTGGTGCCATGCAGCACGGCCTTTTTGCCTTCGTGTAGGAACATCATCTCCCAGTAATGCGAAATGTGATGTTCGCTGCCCGAGGCCGGGCGGGAATTTCCTACAAAGCTCATGGCAATGCCAGTCAAAACCAACGCCTCCATGATCTTGCCTACCGTCTGTTCATCACGGGCTGCGGCCTTATCAAGATTCTCCGCCACAGCTCGCAACGAAGTACGCACCATTTGTACGATGGCCTCACAGTAATACTCCCCGTTGATGATCTGCGCCATTTTCCAATCCGTCAGGCAGGTATATTTGCCAAGGATATCCGCAATGCCCGCCATAATCATGGGCATCGGCGCTTGGCTCAATATCTTTGTATCCCCAATGATGGCGTCCGCTACGCCCACCTCATAGGTGGTTTTTAGATTATTTACAATCAACGGCGCCACAGAGGAAGCAAAGCCGTCCATGCTGGGGGCCGTTGCTACGATGCAATACGGCATCTTTGTCTTAAAGGCGGTAAACTTGCATAGATCGTTGATCGAGCCTGTGCCCACGCCGATGAGCAGATCGCAGGCAGGGTCTAGCGCTATGAGAAGGCGTCCCAATGCAGATTCATCCGGAACCAACTCCTCATCTTCAAACATATAGGAGGCCACGCCAAGCCCCGCCTTTACAAGCAGCGTTTCCAGCTGCGCGGCCGCGGCCCTGTGCGTATGGACGTCGGACACCACAAACACCTTTTTCGCACCCAAGGCCATAGCCACCTCCGGTGTCTTTTGCAGCGCATCCGGCTCGATCACGACATGCTTGAGCGAGGTGTGATGCGCTTTGCCGCATTCACAGGCAAACGATTGATTTAAATAGTCCTGAATGGAAAATGTATCGGGTTGTATTTTCATCAGCGAACTCATCTCCTATTTGTATCATAGCCCGCGCTTTGCACAGGGTCAAGCGCGCCCTACATAAAAGCGCCGGGCCTTATCGGCCTGGCGCTTTTCCTTTGTCTTATGTTATACGTTGGTCATGGCTGCGTGCGCTTCCTTTAGGCGCTGGATGATGGGGATATGCTGCGGGCATTTCTTTTCGCAGGCCCCGCACTGCACGCAGTGATCGGCCGAGTTGCCAGAATCGATGCGGCGCTGATAGCGCTCCTTGATGGTCTCATACCCGCCGTACATGGCGCCGTCGTTATACAGCTCAAAGACGCTGGGAATATTGACGCCCTTGGGGCACGGTACACAGTATGAGCATCCGGTGCACGGCACCTTAATGAGCTTTTTATACGTTTCGCGCACGGTATCGATCATCTTGAGCTCATCCTCGCTCATGCTGTTGGGCTGAGCGTTCTCAAAGATGCGGATGTTATCCTGCAGCTGTTCCATGGTGGATACGCCGGAAAGAATACAGGAAACTTCCGGGAAATTATACATAAAGCGGAGCGCCCACTCTACCGGGCTTCGCTTATCGGGATAGCTGCGGTAGATCTCTTGGATGGGTTCCGGCGGATTGGCCAACCCACCGCCGCGCAGCGGCTCCATGATTACGATGGCCATGCCCTTGGAAGCAGCATATTTCATCCCTTCAATGGTCGCTTGATTGTCTACGTCCAAAATATTCATCTGGATCTGGCTCATATCCCAGGGATAATAATCGATGACTTCCTTATAGGTCTCAAAATCATCGTGAAACGAACAGGCAATGGCCTTGATCTTTCCCTGTGCCTTGGCCTTTTCCATCATGGAGACCATATTGATTTTTTTCAGCTGGGCAAAGGATTCCTTACCAAGGTTATGCGCCAACAGCACATCCAGATGATCGGTTTGCAGCTTTTCCAGCATACCGTCCAGAATGCGGAAAAATTCCTCTTCGCTGTTTACCTTTCCCGGCGGGATCTTGCTGACAACCTTGACCTTTTCGCGGTATCCGCCGGCCAGCGCCTCGCCCAAGAGCTTATCGCAGTCGCCATCAAAATACATCAGGGCGGAGTCAAAATAGTTGACGCCATGATCTGCCGCATAGCGAATCATCTTGATGGCCTCTTCACGGTGAATGGTTTTGTTGCCCTTTTCGTCCACACTGCTGGGCAGACGCATACAGCCCATGCCAAAGGCCGATACCTTGTACCCCAGCTTGCCGTATTCACGGTATTGCATGATTGATTGTCCCCCTTGTCTAAAAAATACCTTTTGCCATACGCACCGGCCGCAAGCCGCGGCCGGGCGATGGAAAATTCGTTATTTGCCGGCGCTCACAATGGCCTCATGCGCCTTTTGCAGATTTTCAATGATATGGATATGCTGCGGGCATTTCTTTTCACAGGCTCCACACTTGACACACTCCAGCGGAGAGGCGTTGTTTTTCAGCACATGGCTGTAATTGTCCTGTACTACATTGGCAAAATCGTTGTACATATTGCCATTGTTATACAGGTAAAAAATCCGCGGAATATCCACGCCTTTGGGACATGGGATGCAGTATCCGCAGCCGGTGCACGGTACCTTGATCAACGATTGATAGGCTTGGCGAACCTTTGCAATCATGTCCAATTCATCCTGGCTCATCACATTGGCCTCAGCTTCTTCAAAGATACGGATATTATCCTTGAGCTGTTCCATGGTAGATACGCCGGACAGTATGCAGGAAACCTCTGGGAAATTGTAGACAAACCGCAGCGCCCATTCCACCGGACTGCGTTTGACTGGATATGCATCATAGATTTTCTGTACGGGTTCGGGCGCATTGGCCAGCCCTCCGCCCCGCAGCGGTTCCATAATGACGATGGCAAGGCCCTTAGAGGCGGCGTATTTCATCCCCTCTACCGTAGCCTGATAGTTGACATCCAGAATATTCATCTGGATCTGCGCCATGGCCCAAGGATAGGCATCCACCATTTCGCGGAATAGATCTACATCATCGTGGAACGAAAAGCCAATGGCCTTGATCTTGCCGGCCTGCTTTGCCTTTTCCATCCACTGATACATACCCATCTGCTGGAATCTGTCCCATGCCTCGCGATTCATATCATGCGCCAGCAGAACGTCTAGATAATCGGTTTGTAATTTTTTCAGCATGTCATCCAGCGTGTTGTTGAATTCCTCTTCACTGTTGACAAAACGCGGAGGGATCTTGCTGACGACCTTCACCTTTTCGCGGTACCCGCCGGCGAGCGCTTCTCCTAAAAGCGCATCACAATCGCCATTGAAATACATCCGGGCGGAGTCAAAATAAGTAACCCCGTGGTCGGCAGCATAGCGGATCATCTTAATAGCTTCCTCGCGCTGTATGATCTTGTTGCCATGCTCATCCTTGACGTGCGGGACACGCATACAGCCCATACCAAAGGCCGATACTTTGTATCCCTCATTGCCATAATCGCGATACTGCATTAATTTTCCTCCTTTAAGATAAAACTTTCTATTTATATATTACAGCATATAAATGTTTTTTACTACCCTTTTTGTTTTCACTTTCAAAGAGGTTGTCCGATGGAAAAACGGGCAAAAGGCGGCGCAATGCCGCCTTTGCCGGTTTAGGAAGGTTAAAACAGGATGCAGATCAGATTGCTCCGGCCTTCGTTGATGATGCGCTGAAGCGTCATCTGCATCTTGGCCTGTGCTTCTTCCGGCATACGGGTCAGCTTGTTTGAAAGCCCTTCCTTGACCAGTTCATGCAAGGATTTCCCAAAAATGTTGGTACTCCAGATCTGGGTCGGGTCATTTTCAAACTCGCTGAGCAGATAATGCAGCAGCTCTTCGCTTTGCCGCTCGCTACCGACGATAGGCGATACCTCTGTCTCGATATCCACCCGCATCAAATGCAGGCTGGGCGCGCTGGCCTTAAGGCGTACGCCAAAGCGGTTGCCCTGGCGGACAATCTCCGGCTCTTCCAGCGTCAATTCATCCATAGAGGGTTGCACAACGCCATAGCCCGTTTCGCGCACCGCCTGCATGGCGTCCGCTACGCGGTCGTATTCCTTTTTTGCCTCTACCAATTCTTTGAGCAGCGCGATCAGGTGGTATTCCCCTTCAATGGGCGTGCCGCATTCATCGCCCAGCACCTTGTAAAACAGCTTCGGCTGTGTGGATGCTTCTATCTCTGCCATGCCCTGCCCCAGCTGTAGCTGCACCAAGCGCGGCGGCATCAGCGATTCGCATGCCTCCAGGCACTGCATCATCTTAGGATAATCGCGCACGCACTCGATCTGGTCTGTGGCCTGCTCTACGCTTTCCATGACGCTCTGCACCAGCCAATGGTCCTCCGAAAGCGCAAAGATCCATTCCGGCATGGCAATGCGGATCTCTTTCATTGGGAACTCAAACAAAATGCTGCGCAGCAGCGCCTCCATATCCTGGGCCGACATCTCCAAAATGTTACAGAGGATTACGGGCACATCGTATTTTTCCTGCAGGGCCTTTTGCAGCTGCTGGGTTTCGGGCAAGGCGGTGTTTTTACAGTTTACAATGACGACAAATGGCTTGCCCAGCGCCTTTAGCTCGGAAACCACCCTTTCTTCACTGGCCACATAATTGGCGCGCGGGATATCGGTGATGCTGCCGTCGGTGGTCACAACCACGCCAATGGTGCTATGTTCGCTGATCACGCGCTTGGTACCGATTTCTGCGGCCTCTGCAAAGGGAATGTCCTCTTCCGACCAGGGTGTGCGGACCATGCGCGGCCCATCGTCATCCATTTGCCCGGTGGCGCCGTCTACCAGGTAGCCCACGCAATCCACCAGCCTTACCTTGGCGGAAACGGAATCCTCCAGGGTAAATTCCACCGCTTCGTTGGGTACGAAATTCGGCTGCATGGTCATAATGCCCCGCCCTGCACCGGACTGCGGCATCTCATCCATGATACGTTCCTTTTTATACGGGTTTTCCACATTGGGCAGCACCATCATATCCAAAAATTTTTTGATGAACGTACTTTTGCCTGTGCGTACCGGGCCTACTACGCCAATGTAGATTTCGCCCCCGGTGCGCTGTGCAATATCGTTATAGAGATCAAACTGTTCCATCCGCTGTTGTCCTCCCATCCACATATGTATCACAATATATGCACAAAAACGGACCGGCAGAACATGGCTTTACCCGAAATGGATCGGAATTTTTGTTTTTTCCCCATTTGACGGGCAGCCGCGACGAAAAACACCCCTGTACAGCGATCAAAAAACGGCCCACGAAGGGGCCGCTGTGCGTTTTCCATATATTCTATTTTTCTTTTTCTCCCAATATCAGCGATTTTGGCACACCTGCCGCCATGGTATACAGGGGGTTTACCAGCTGCCCCAGGTACATCTGACCGGCCTGGGTAATTGCCTGATATGCATCCAAAGCATCCCAGCCGAAATCGGCTGCCATCCAATCGATAAGCGCTCGGTAAGCCATACGGGCCGCGCTTTCCAAGGGCTTGGCGGCGGCCACCGTTATCAGATGCGTTGGGGTTTCGATGCGTGGGCCCTCAATGCGCTTTTTTGGCAATACCCGGCAACGCAGCGTCACCTCTGCTGCCATTTCCAGCGCCGTGCCGCAAAATTCTCCATCCCCTTGGCAGGCATGGGCGTCGCCTACGTACAGCTTGCCGCCGTCGGTATACACCGGCAGATAGACAGTATGCCCCGGGCAGACGTCCTTTACGTCCATATTGCCGCCATGCGGCCCGGGAACGACGGAGGAAATGCGCTCATACCGCGGCGCAGTACCCAGCGTGCCTAAAAAAGGCTGGTAGGCAAAGCGCAGGCGTTCGTTTTCCTGGCAAACAAAGTCTTGGCCCTGCTGCACATAATGATAGACGCGTTCCATAGGCGGCGCGCCCAAAAGCGGGGTATCCTCTGTGGGTGACAACGCGCCCACACCATTATGGATGCGGCTGATCGCCGTGCCGTCATGCGGGCGAATTTCTAAAATGTCGACAGCCAGCGTATCGCCTGCCTTGGCGCCCTCCACAGAGATGGGGCCTGTCAGCGGGTTGAAATAGCCTTCTTCGGCGTCCAACGCATTTTCTGTAAACAGCGTAAACGCCTCCCCTTGGGCCACGCTGGCAAGGGGCGCATCCATCGGATCCATTGCATAGGTCTTTTGGTTCGGCTTGAAGATGGGCATCGTCTCTCTCCTTTCAATCAAAAAGCGCACAAAGGCGCTTTGCTTTTTATTTCGATCCAAATCTGTTTTCCGTACCGTTTTTCAGCCGACGGATGTTGGCCCTATGCTGCACGAACGCAACCAAAACCAGTACCGAGCACAGCACTACAAGGTAGGTATCTGCAAAATGCAAGCAAATCACCAGCACCCACACCAGCCCTAGGCACACCAGCGAACCCAGGGAAAAGTACCGGCTGACCGCCAGCACCACCAGAAAACAGGCCATGGCAATCAGCGTGATATACGGCACAAACGCAAGCATAACGCCCACGGTGGTTGCAACACCCTTACCGCCCTTAAATTTTAGGTAAATCGGCCAGTTATGGCCTGCTACAGCGCACAAGGCCCCAAGATACGCGCCCAAGGGCCCCATGATCCACTGCCCCAAATACACCGCGCCAAAGCCCTTTGCCATATCAAACAGCAGCACCAGCAGCCCGTATTTGATGCCAAAGGCACGCGTCATATTGCTGGTGCCAGGGTTGCCGCTGCCATACCGGCGCACATCCTTATGCAGCATGCCGCGGCTAAACAGCACGCTGAACGGTACAGCGCCCAGCAGATAACATACGATACATCCCAATATATAGCTCATGCGTTTTTGTCCTCTCTGCGGCGAATATACAGGCGAATCGGGGTGCCCTCAAACCCAAAGGTATGCCTGAGCTGGTTTTCCAAATACCGCTTATAGGAAAAATGCATCAGCTCCGGATCGTTGACAAAGAGCACGAACGTCGGCGGCTGCACGGCCACCTGCGTGGCATACAGAATATTCAGCCTACGGCCCTTGTCTGTCGGCGGCTGTACGGTGGCGGTGGCCTGGTTGATGGCCTCGTTCAATAGGCCGGTGGAGACGCGCAGCGTGCTCTGCTCATACACATGGCCGATGAGCTGAAAGATCTTATCCACCCGCTGACCCGTTACCGCGGAAGTAAACAGCGTTGGCGCATAGGAAACAAATTGTAGTTCGCGCGCGATGTCCTTTTTGAATTGGTTCATAGTATGGGTATCCTTTTCGACCAGGTCCCATTTGTTGACAACGACGATACAGGCCTTGCCTTCCTCATGCGCAAAGCCAGCGATCTTTGTATCCTGCTCCGTTACGCCCTTGGTGGCGTCGATGACAAGCAGCACCACATCCGCCCGGCGGACCGCTGCCAGGGCGCGTACCACGCCGTAGCGCTCTATGCTGTTTTCGCCAATGGCGCGCTTGCGTCTAAGCCCGGCCGTATCGATCAGGATATACGCCTGCCCATCGCGGGTAAAGGGCGTATCGATGGCGTCGCGTGTGGTGCCCGGCATATCCTCTACGATGACGCGTGTGGTGCCCAGCATATAGTTTACCAGCGAGCTTTTGCCTACGTTTGGTTTGCCGATGACGGCGATTTCCAGCGGCTTTTCGCCTTCCTCTTCTTCCGGCTCTTGTACGGGCAGATGGGATACGATCTCATCCAGCACATCGCCGATGCCAATGCCCAGCGTAGCGGAAATGGGGAACGGATCCCCCATGCCCAAAGTATAGAAATTATAGGCGTCCTCCTGGCTGTGGGGATTATCCATTTTGTTGACCGCCAGCACAACCGGCTTTTTGGTATGGCGCAACAGTGTAGCCACGTCCTCATCGTCCGGAGAAGGGCTGCCATGCTTGCCGTCCACGAAAAACACGATGACATCCGCCATGTCTATGGCCACATCTACTTGCTCTTTCATCTTGGCGTACAAAGCATCCTCGCCCGCCGGGTCGATGCCGCCGGTATCGATGAGGGAAAAGGAATGCCTGCCCCATTCCACATCGGCATAGATGCGGTCGCGGGTCACGCCGGGGGTATCCTCCACGATGGCGACCCTGCGGCCCACCACACGGTTGAAAAAGGTGGATTTCCCTACATTTGGGCGGCCCACAATGGCCACCAACGGTTTGTTTTTCATCGGTACTCCTTTCCCTGACACAGTGCCTCCACAAAAGCCTCTCCATCGTTTTCCAACGTGCGCACCGGCACGCCCAACGCTTGCTGAAGCTCTAGAAGGCTCATATCATCCAAAAACACATCCTCATCCGCTCGCTGTGTGCTGCGGGAGATGTAAACGATTTCTCCAAGATCCTCTTTTTTTAGGGCGCGATAGAGATCCTGCCCGGTCAACAGGCCCGCCACGGTGATCCTTTCGCCGAAAAAGCGGTTCTCCACGCGCACAACGCGCAACTCTATGCCTAAACGCTGGCTGCATTTTTCTGCAATGCGGCAAAGCAGAGGATAGGCTGCCTGCCCCGTGGCAATGGTGCCGCGGTACGGGCGCGCCGGTTTTGCTTTTGCCAGCGCCCTGTCCACGGTATCCTCCAGATAGCGCATTAGGCCGATGCCGTCCTCTGTCAGCTCAAAATCCTTATAGTACGCAAACGGCGGCGGAGGCAGCTCCGCCTGCACGTAAAACTCATCCGAAAGATAGGCAAACGGCTCCGGCAGCGTTTGGGCAAACGCCTCTACCAGCCGGATGGCCTCGCGGCAGGTCTGCTTGGTAAAGCTCGTCAACGGATACAACCCATCGCGGTACTGCGTAAGCCCCACCGGCACCATCGCCACATCCAAACACGCCGGCCTGAATTTGGCCAGCTCCGTCAGCGTATATTGCAGGGCTTCCCCGTCGTTGACGCCGGGGCAAAGCACGATCTGCACATGGAAATCAATGCCGCCCTCCTGCAGCCGTGACAGCTGCTCGCGGATCTTGGCCGCCTTGGGGTTGCTCGTCATCTTCACGCGCAGGGCCGGATCCATGGTATGCACGCTGATGAACAGCGGCGAGATATGCTGCTCGATGATGCGTTGCAGCTCTGTATCGCTTACGTTGGTGAGCGTGGTATAGTTGCCCTGCAAAAAGCTAAGCCGCCAGTCATCATCCTTAAACTTCATGGTCTTGCGCACATCCGGCGGCAGCTGGTCGATAAAGCAGAAAATGCATTTATTATGGCATGCCTTGGGACGGTCCATCAAAGGGCGCTCAAAGATAAGGCCAAGATCTTCATCGTACTCCTTTTCAATCTCCGCCGTCAGCTCTTGCCCAGTAGGGGAAACAAACTGCACCTCCAACGCATCCTGGTACAACAAAAAGCGGTAGTCCAGTACATCGGCTACCGGCCGCCCGTTGATGGATACCAGGGCGTCCCCCGGTTCTATGCCCAATTCCTCTGCAATGGAGCCGGGCTCTACAGCAGTGATGAGATGGTTTGCCATATTCCCCTCCAATGTTCCGTTTATTATACCATGCTTTTGCCCCGCCCGCCAACCACACAAAAAAAGCGCCGCTCTGCAATCTGCAAAACGGCGTTCTCCCTGCCTCAGGCGCTTTGATGCTCCGGCTCTGTCGGTATAGAGGCTTCCTCCAAGCGGGCCGGCGCTTGGCGCTGCCCTTTTTCCCTGCGGCGTCGCAGCAGCCCGGAGCATAAGCGAATGACTTCGCACAATGCCAGCGTAACAGGCACAACCAGCGCACAGGGCAGCGCATCCTGTCCGCTGCCCAGGGTCATGGAGCCCCAAGCCTGGGGCAGCACGCCCAGCAAATAGCCCAACAGCCCTGCCCCATAATAGCCTAGGATTGCACAGGTCAGCGCGGTATGGTGCTCTCCGCAAAACAGCAATGCCGAAACAATACATGCGCAAAATACGATCCATGGCGCTCCATGGAACCATACGTCCGTCAGCGATTCGGTGAGCTGCCCCATCAAAAAGCCGATGAGCATGGTGAGCACTATATAGGCCCCCACATACCTGCGTTTTCCCTGCGGCCCCTGGGCCAGCAGCAAAATACCGCCTGCCAGCGGCATGAAAAAGCCGCCGGGGCTCACATACAGGCGGGGCAACAGCTGCACCTCTTCAAATACAGAGAAGAACATCGTGAAAAGGCAAAATATGCCTGCCACGGCCGGGTGGATGCGCGCCCGCCGCAGCGGACCGGACACGGCGCCCGTTACGCACAATAAGAACATGCAAAGATAAAGATTCAATGTACCAGGCATGCTTCCGCCTCCTTTTGGTTTTATCCTTGCCAAAACGCGGCGAATTAATCAACTTTTCCTTGTGTTGATGGCGGGCGTCTGCTATTTTGAGCATAGGAGGAAGGAACATGAGATATGATCACTCACAGCTATGTCTTGTGCCAGTAGGCAGTCAGCATACCGAGGACATCTTTTTATATTTTACCGCAGAAGTGGCCCGTTATATGGAGGCTGTGCCGCCGAAAAGCCGGGCCGAGACCGCTAAAATCATCTGCCGATGGCAAAAAGCGGCAAAGGACAACGCCGTATTTGCCATAGAATGCCTTGGCTCTTTTTTGGGCCTTGTGAGTCTACACCATCTGCAAACAGCGCCGGAAGCCGGTCTTTGGTTAAAGCGGGAAGCGCAGGGCCGGCGCTATGGCAGCCAAGCGTTTTCCGCCCTGCTCCGCTATGCAGATCATCTGGGCATTGCCACCCTGCGCTATCCGGTGGATATTCGCAACACGCCGAGCAGGCGGATTGCCCTGGCCTTTGGGGGGAAATGCGACCAAGCCCCGAAAGCCGTTTCAACGCAAGATCATCGCATGCTGTATCTGGAAGTGTTTCTGATCCCTTGCCGCCAAAATACAACCGCCGCAGACTAAGCGCCTGCGGCGGTATTTTATGCTTCCGTTTTATCTGCCTTTGGCAGCGTTACGATGAACGACGAGCCTTTGCCCACTTCGCTTTTTACCTGAATATCCCCTTTCATGCTCATTACCACATGCTTTACAATGGCAAGCCCCAGCCCGGTGCCGCCGGTGGCGCGGCTGCGCCCTTTATCCACGCGGTAAAAGCGCTCGAACAGCCGCGGAATATCCTTTTCCGCAATGCCAATGCCGGTATCGCTGATGACGATCTTTACTTGCTTTTCATCGGAGGACAGCTGTATTTTTACCTGCCCGCCCTCTGGCGTATAGTTGATGCCATTGGCCACAAGATTCATCAGCATCTGCTGCACTTTATCCCCATCCCCCATGCAGAAGGCGCTGTGATTGGGGTCTTGCTCCAGGGTAAGGTCAATGTGCTTTTTCTGCGCATTTTTGCTTAATAGCTCCACTACGTCGCTGGCCTTTTGCAGCACGTCCACAATCTCCGGCACGCTTTGGCGATAGCTTTCCAGCTCGGACACATACAGGATATCCGAAATCAAGCGCGTTAGGCGGTCTGTTTCGGAGGAGATGATATGCAAAAACCGCTTGGCATGCTCGGGATCGTCCACGCCGCTTTCCAGCGTTTCCACAAAGCCCTTGATGCTGGTGAGCGGGGTCTTTAATTCGTGTGAAACATTGGCGGCAAACTCGGTACGGATATTTTCCAGGCGTTTTAGCTCTGTGATATCCTCCAGCACAGCCACAGCGCCGGTAGTCACGCCGTTTTGCCGTAGGCGTGAGCCGCGGATGCGCAAAATCTTTTTTTGTCTGGTCACGCCAAAGCCATAAGAAAGCGTGATCTCCTCGCTGATTTTGTTTGTGCCTTCCAGCGTACGCTTAAAAAAGCTCTCCAATTCCTGTTTGCCCGTAGCGACAAACAAGCTCTGCCCCACGGCGGACCAGCCAATGCCCAGCACTTGGCGCGCGGCGGAGTTTGTCATAATGACTTTGAGATCGGAATCCACCGCCACGACGCCGTTTGTCATGGCCTCCATGATGGCCTGAAGCTTGCCGTTATCCGCAGCCAGCGTTTCGTTGGTTTCCACCAATGCTGTGGACATGGAATTAAACGCATGCGCCAGCACGCCTATTTCATCGCGGTAATCGGTACGGATCTTTCGCCCGTACTGGCCGTCGGCGTATTCTTTTGCCACGGAGGTGATCTCATTGATGGGAGATACGATCACCGTCGTCATCCGCCAAGACAGCACCAGCAGCCCTGCCAAGCATACGGTGAGCAGGAAAAATATTTCCCATGCCGTTTGGCGGTTTGCCGCCAGGATATCGTCTACCTGGATGCTCATGCGCACCACCATCGAGCCATCCTCGGTGGCCACTGCCACATAGCTCATGGTTCTGTCCATGGTCGTGGAATGGCGCTGGGCAATGCCCACGCCCGTTTCAAATGCCTGCTTTACCTCCTCACGCTCCAGATGATTCTGTTCTGGGCTGCCGCTTGCCAGCGCCGGCTGGCGATACCAAACGGTGCCATCCTTTAGAATCAGGGTTACATTCATACCGGAGGCCTCGGCCACGATATCCGCTGCATGGCGCATAGACGCCTCATCCTGCTCAGCCGCGATGATTTTTGCATTGGTCAGCAAATTTTGCTGTACGGCGTGCTCGGAGGCATTGTTGATGCGCATCGTGGCCAAATATCCCACTAAAAACGTCATCAGCACAGCGATGACTGCTGTGCCGATAAAAATCCTTCGTTTCATTCTCTCTCCAATTCATTGAACATATAGCCAAGGCCGCGCACTGTTTCGATATGCTGTCCCAAAGCACCTAGCTTTTGGCGCAGATGGCGAATATGAACGTCCACAGTGCGCGTTTCCCCAAAATACTCATAGCCCCAAACCTTGTTGAGCAGCTGATCCCGATTTAAGATACGCCCTTTGTTTTGGATCAGCGTGCGCAGCAGTTCAAACTCCTTTAAAGTAAGCTGCAAGCGCTCTCCTCCGGCCATGGCATGGTAGGTTGTGAGATCCAGCGTGATGCCGGCTGCGGAGAGCTGGGTAGGCTGCTCCTCCTGCTTATGCGAACCGGATCTGCGCAGCAGCGCCTTGACACGCGCTACCAGCTCCCGAACACCAAAGGGCTTGACCACATAATCGTCAGCGCCCATTTCCAGCCCCAGCACCTTATCGATCTCATCGCCCCTGGCCGTGAGCATGATGACGGGAATGCCAGCGGTATCCGAATCTCGTTTGAGCCTGGTGCAGACCTGGAGCCCATCGATATCCGGCAGCATAACATCCAGCAAAATCAAATCGGGATGAAACTCCGCTGTTTTGCTCAGCGCCTCTTCGCCGGTTTCCACCGTTTCCACCTCGTAGCCTGCTTCGGCCAGGTTATAGGAAATCAGTTCCAGGATATGCCGTTCGTCATCCACGGCCAGAATCTTTTGTTTCGCCATGCGGCGTTCTCCCCCTTTATCGTTGTTTATCTAAGCTGTAAAAACGAGGCCATGGCCCCGCATGCCTTGCCATCGCGGCGATAGGAAAAAAACAGGTCGCCATTGCAGCAAGTGCATTCGTCGGATATGGTCAGGTTTTCCCCAAAAAGGCCGGCGCGATACATTTGATAGGCCGAAGCCCTGGTCAGATCCAGCTGTTGTTTGCCGGGTTTTTGGCCGGGCAACACACAGCCTGCCTTAGGAAACGCATCGGCAAATGCTTTCCCCACAGGCGGGTCCACCTCAAAGCAGCAAGAGCCGATATGCGGGCCGATGGCCGCCAGCAGATCCTGCGGGCGGGTCTGATACATGGCCGTCATGGCGTCGATGAGGTTTGTTACCATGCCGCCTACCGTGCTGCGCCAGCCCGCATGGCACAGGCCAATGGCATGGTGCACAGGATCCAACAGGTATACCGGCGTACAATCCGCATGCGTAGCCACAAGCGCCACACTACGCCGGTCCGTAACCATGCCGTCAAACCCAGGATCGTTTTCCGTATAGAGATGAAACAGCCCCCAACCACGGTGCGTTTCATCTGCCGGCAGCACATCGGTGCCGTGCTGGGCGTTGGCGATGACGGTGTCCTGCGGGTCTATCCCAGCGCAGTCAAACGCCTTAAGAAAATTATCCACGATTTCATCCGTCGCACCCATGCGGGCGATGGATAGCTTTAGATCGTCTCTCTGCCCGTAACGGCGGGTGGTAAACCAGGCCCTGACAAGCCCCGTTTGGGCGAACATGGGAATGCTCAGCGCCGTCATCGGCCCCAGCTGCTGGGCCGTAAAACCGTGCGCTGTCTTTTGCAAAAACGCCTCAAAAGCGTGATCTGTCTGATGCAAAGCAGCCCCTCCTTGTGTCATTTTTCCTCCAAAAGCTTTTCCAGCTCGCGTTTGAAGGTATCTATATCGGTAAACTGACGGTACACCGAGGCAAAGCGCACATAGGCTACGGGATCAAGCTGCTTGAGCCCTTCCATGACCAACTCCCCGATGCGCTCACTAGCCACTTCGCGCTCGAGCGAATTGTAGATGGTTTTTTCGATATTTTCCACAATCTTATCGATCTGTTCGATGGAAACCGGGCGTTTTTCCGTGGCCTTGAGCATGCCGGTACGGATCTTCTCCGGATCGAACATGACCCTGCGGCCGTCTTTTTTGATGACAAGCACCGGCGTCTGCTCCACCTTTTCATAGGTGGTAAATCGTTTGCCACATTTGAGGCATTCGCGCCGCCGGCGGATCACCGTGCCTTCGTCGGTGGGCCGGGAATCCACCACTTTGCTTTCCGGATGCTCACAATAAATACATTTCATTGGGTATTCCAGCTCCGTTTTCTTAGGAATTATTGTATTATACCATATCCTGTAGGCAGTTGAAAACTAATCCTGTATGATGTACCCCTGCATATGGCGGAGCTCTACCAGCACAATGTCCCGGCCTACGCGCGTGATGCATTCCAGCGGGATGCACATTTCTTCCCTTCGCCGAAACAAGCCGCCTTTTTCCGAATAGGGCACGATGAGCCCTATGATGGTGCCCTTGCACCAATCCAGCGCCAGATCGCTGACCTGCCCCAGGCACTGCCCATCACAGATATTGATAACATCCTTTCGGCATAAATCGCTAAAACGTTCCATTCCAACGACCCCTTTCCTTTCAGTTGTATGCCGAAAGCAGGGGAGGTATCCCGAAGGCGCATGAAAAAAGGCCCTTTCGGGCCTTTTACATCTGTGTTTTCAATCGATGAAGCGCGCATTTTTCCAGGCGGGATACCTGGGCCTGGCTGATGCCGATCTCCTCGGCTACCTCCATCTGTGTGCGTCCTTTAAAATAGCGAAGATAGATGATATTCTGTTCCCTCTCGGCCAGGCGCTGCAAGGCCTGGGACAAGGCGATGGTTTCCAGCCAGTTTTCCTGCTTATTCTTTTCATCCGAAACCTGATCCATTACAAACATGGCGTCGTTGCCATCATGGTACACCGGCTCGAAGAGGGAGACGGGATCTTGGATGGCCTCCAGCGCAAAGACAACCTCCTCTACCGGCATCTCCATGGCTTTGGCGATATCCTCGATGGGCACATCCTCGCCGCGTTCGGCGCATAGTTCATTGCGCTTTTGCAGCACTTTGTAGGCGGTATCGCGCAGGGAGCGCGAAACGCGGATGGCGTTGTTGTCCCGTAAGTAGCGCCGGATCTCGCCGATAATCATAGGGACGGCGTAGGTAGAAAAGCGCACATTCTGCGAAAGGTCGAAATTATCCATGGCTTTGATCAAGCCGATACAGCCGATTTGAAACAGATCGTCTACCGGCTCTTTGCGGTTGGAAAAGCGTTGGATCACGCTGAGCACCAGCCGCAGGTTGCCCTGCACGAAGGTTTCCCTGGCTGCCTCGTCCCCGTTTTGGATGCGCTTTAGCAGCTCTGTCATTTCCTTTTCCGTCAAGGTTTTTAGCTGCGAGGTCTGTACCCCGCAGATCTCTACTTTGTTTACTCCCATCTTGCCCCTCCGATACGAAAGTTCGCTTGATGGTTTCATGCTTCCCCCTAACGGATTTTTTATACCTGCCCTGCTGTGTTAGAGGATCTGCGCCATTTCTTTTTTTAGGCGCGAAAGAATGCGTTTTTCCAACCGGGAGATATACGATTGAGAGATGCCCAGCTGGTCCGCCACCTGCTTTTGCGTGCACTCCTCCCCAGTCGATAGGCCGAACCGAAGCTCGATGATGCGCTTATCCCGCGGGGGCAGCTGCACCACCGCATCGCGCAGGATCTGCTTATCCGTTTCCTCCTCCAGCGGCTTTGCCACGATATCCGGTTCCGTGCCCAAAATATCGCTGAGCAGCAGCTCGTTTCCATCCCAATCGACATTCAGCGGCTCGTCGATGCTGACTTCATAGCGCATGCGGGAGGTCTTGCGCAGATGCATCAATATCTCATTTTCAATGCAGCGCGAGGCATAGGTGGCCAGCTTGATTTTCTTGCTGCCGTCAAAGGTATTGACCGCTTTGATCAGCCCGATGGTGCCGGTAGAGATCAGATCCTCCATACCGATGCCGGTATTTTCAAATTTGCGGGCGATATACACCACCAAGCGCAGATTATGCTCGATCAGCGTCCCCTTGGCGCTGGAATCTCCCGCTTCGATGGCCTCTACCAGCGCGCGCTCCTCTTCCGGCTTCAATGGCGGCGGCAGCGGCACGGCAGAACCGATATAATCCACCCGCACCCGCCTGAACAGCCTTGCCCATAGACCGGCCCAAAACGCACGCATACGACGTACCCAATGTATCATCCTTCATTCCTCCTCAAAATAACCGATGGCCGCGCCTGCGGGATATAGGGCCTCCTTGCCCAGCTGTGTGGAAAAGGCCACGGCACAGCGCACTGTCTTGGCCCTGCCCTCCCGGCACAGGGTCAGCGTACACGGACGGTATGCCAAAATACTGCCAGCACCTGCGGCCGTCACATAATAAAGCGGCTGGCTTTGCAACGCAGCCGCAACGGCCGCGTGTTCCAACGTGCCGTCATATGGCCAAAACAGCACCGGCAGGCCGCTGACAGGGCAATACAGCGCATGCCCGCTGTCCAACAGGCAAGGACCCTCCGCCTGTGTCTGCCCAATCTGCACGGTAGCTTGGCATTCATACCCGGTTTTGGCCGCTTTTTCCTTCGTCTTGCGCTGTCCCCAAAGCGCCAGCGCCCCGGCACCCCAACTAAACAGCAAAAAAGCCCACAGCGGCGGCCCGGAAACGGTTAAGGCGCCGCCGGATGCCCTTGCCTGGCCGAATAAGGCGCCATAGAGCTGCACACCGGCCGCCAACAGCAGCGAAAACAGCCAAAACACGCCGCAATATCGAAGGAATCGTTTTTTACTGCCAAAGCCAAAGGCCGCCCAAACCATGAGCAGGCTGACGGCGATTTTCCAAAGCGGATGCTGCAAAAAAACAAGCCCGCGCATCAGAGAAAGGACGGCGTACAGCGTACCCAAGCCAGCGGACGCAAACAGCCTGCCCTTACGGTATGGTGCCTGCATCCATTTTGCCGTGCCAAAGAGCACTAGCGCGTCTGCCCAAAAATTATCCAGCAGCACCAGCTCAATATAGACCTTCACGCCCCTTCACCTCACTGGGGCCTATTATAGTTATATGGGCGTGCATAAATTGTAGAACCGCCGCACTGCTTGCATCGGCTGCGCGTCGAAGCGCGGAGAAATGTGCGGGCTGCAAAATAGCAAAAAAGCCCGGCGTTTGCGGGGCTTTGGGGAAAAGAAAAAGGCATAGGAAAATTTCCTATGCCTTTGCGTTTTTACACTTAACGGTTGCGGCGCAGCCAGGTCGGGATTTCCAGATCGTCATCGTCCTTGCCGTCTGCATCGCGGCTGAAGCTGGGCGCAGTGTTGCGCTCGTTCATGCGCGGAGAGCGGTGCTCCGGCTTAAAGCCCGGGAACTCCACATCCTGTTGCGGCTCCACTTCCTGCTCGATGATCTGCTGTGGCTGCACCTGAGGCTGGGCCTGTACCGGCTGCTGCACGGGCTGGGTCATCGTAGGACGGATGGAGGGGCGATCCTCCATGGCCTGCTGATAGGTGGGCTGAATGGGCTGGATCGGCGGGCGCTGCTGTGTCTGCGCCATAGGACGCTGCCCCTGCGCCTGCATGCCTGCCGGGCGGGCGCTCTGCTTATTGTTTAGCTGTGGGCGGCCCGTTGCGGTGGACGGCACATAATCGAACCCAGTGGCAATGACGGTGATGCGCATGGTATCGCCCAGGGATTCATCAATGCCGGCGCCAAAGATGATGTTGGCTTCAGGATCGGCCGCGGCCTGCACATATTCGGCCGCTTCCGTGACCTCCATAATGCCCATATCGCTGCCGCCTGTGATGTTGAGCAAAACGCCCTTGGCTCCATTGATGGAGGTTTCCAGCATCGGAGATTGGATGGCCTGCTTGGCCGCCGCCGAAGCGCGGTCCTCGCCGGTGCCAACGCCAATGCCCATATGCGCTACGCCCTGGCATTCCATGATGGCCTTAACGTCCGCAAAGTCCAAATTGATAAGGCTGGGCACAGCAATCAGATCGGAAATGCCCTGGATGCCCTGGCGCAGCACATCGTCTGCCATGCGGAACGCATCCAAAATGCTGGTGCCTTTGCCCACGACAAGCAGCAGCCTGTCGTTGGGGATGATGACCAACGTATCTACATTTTCCTTGATGGCCGCAATGCCCTGCTCGGCGTTGCGGGCGCGCTGTTTGCCCTCAAAGGAGAACGGCCGGGTAACAACGCCCACCGTGAGAATCCCCATCTCGCGGGCGATCTGCGCGATCACAGGGGCCGCGCCGGTGCCGGTGCCGCCGCCCATGCCGGCGGTGATGAATACCATATCAGAACCCTTGATGGCCGCCGCGATATCGTCTTTGCTTTCCTCCGCAGCCCTGGCGCCCATCTCCGGGTTTGCGCCGGCGCCCAGGCCGCGCGTCACCTTTTCCCCGATTTGGATGCGGGTCGCTGCTTTGGATAGGTATAGTGCCTGACGGTCGGTATTTACGGCGATGAATTCCACGCCCTTTAGGCCGTAATCCACCATGCGGTTGACCGCATTGTTGCCGGCGCCGCCGACACCCACTACCTTTATTGCTGCTAACTGAGAATCCAGATCAAAATCCAACATACTTTCACAAGGCCTCCTATCTCTTTGTAAAACGGCTTGTCCACCCAGGACGCCGGGATGATTTTTCAGGTTGGTCTATGGCTAGCGCGTCGAACAAAGCGAGCGCCGCAACATCGTAATGTGTAGAGCCATCCGCCAAAGAAATCGGCAAGCCCTGCACAGGCAAGCCCACCAGCGTAGATAGAATCTCGCGGATGCCCCGAATGCCTTCATAACCATCGCCCGCCAGCTGCGCTACGGATTTTTCCGTAAAGGTGACCGGCGCATGGTCAATGGCTTGGCGGATATAATCGCACGTTTCCTCTACACGAGCCTGAATTACCTCCGCCACAGCGCTGTGGCTGAAGGGAATCAGTTTGCCCTCTGCAGAGCGTGCGTAATCCTGCGCCTCCGGATCGTACTCTATGCCAAAAGAAAATTGGCGTTTGAGCTGCTCTGCATACTCCATCGGCACTTTCAATACCTGCGCCAAGTCGTTGGCAATGTGATACCCGCCCACATACAGGGTCTCACAATAGACCAGCGCATCGCCGATAAATACAGAGATACCTATATTATAATACCCTACATCCAACAATACTGCAATAGCGCTTCTAACCGGCTTTGGCAGCAAAAAGATTCCTTCTGCCAACGGCTGCGCGTAAAACGAAGCGGCGCGCATCTTCAATTTGGCAAGCGCCTGGTTTACCTCGTCGATATAAGCGCGGCTGGCGCCGATAGAGCTAACGCTGCCAAGCCCGGACGGCCCCGCGCCCACGCGCGGCACATTGAGCCTATGGATCAATTCATACGCATCCGACATATACTCAAAGGCATTGGGGCCCTGGTCTGCATTCGGCTCTGCGCCGCCTACCAAGCTTACTTGGCAAAATGGCGCGGGCACCCCCACGGTCAAGCGTTTGATGCGCTTGCCGACCTGCTCTTCCAATTTTAAAATTACGTCGCTGATTCCCTTTTGCAATCCAAAAGCAGAAACAGCCACGCCTTTGCGAATACCGGAAAAAGGTACCTTGGCTTGTCCAAAGATAGCGTAAGTGCCGTCTTTTCTGGTTTGCCCAGCCAAGCATACAATGCTTGAACTGGTGGTGACAAGAACAGCATCCATCTGCTAAATTCCCCCTCTTTTACCTGTATTCTAAGGTATTTTATCAGAATTCCCCTTAAAATACAAAGCCTAAATTCTGGTTTTTGGGCGATGTTTCGGTTCTATACGGCAGCGGGGCCGTGGATCTTGAAAGGGCCCGCCTGCCTTTATGGAATGTAGCTGGCACCGTTTTCGCCCGTAACGTCCAGCGTACCGGTGATTTTTCCTTCCTCTGTCAAGCGCGGCATCAGCGTTTCCACCCATCCCAGCTTGGCGTCGACATTGTCGATGGTGCCGAGGCGGAGGGTCATCCCCGTATCCAGCTTCACATGGATGGCGGCCGGCTGGGTCAGATCCACTTCTACGATGCGATCGGCATAGGACTGCGCAAACAGCTTGGGCATCAACGTCCCAAACACGTGCATTTGGTACGAGGAAGGCCCTTGGATCATTTCGCCCTCCACTGCGGCCGTCGCGCCCATACCCTGTACGACCGGCACGCTGTTTGCTTCGTCGGACAATTGCAAGACCTTGCCCGCCTCATCCACAAAGGCATACCGCCCGTCAAAGGGAATGGCCCCATAGGCGGTTTTTTCCGTTACATGGATGATAAGCGTGCTGGGAAGGTCGTAGGAAACATGGGAAAACTGCAAATAGGGCTGCGCCTCTAGATTGGCTTTCAGCTGTTTTTTGCTGACTAAAAACAGGTTTTGCCCTACCTGCACGCCGCTTTGCGCAATCACTTCTTCTTGAGAAAAGCGCTGGCTACCCTCCACTTTGATTTCTTTAATTTCAAAGACAAAATAACCCAGCGCCGCCAGGCCGCATAACAATAGCAGCGTCAGCACCAAGATAAATCCATAAAATCGTTTTTTGTTCTTCTTTCGTAACTTGGCCAATCCGGTCTACTCCTAGCGAATTTCCGCCCCCAAGGCCGACAGCTCTGCTGCTAAGTCCTGGTATCCGCGGTCTATAAAGCATTTGCCCTCTACCGTTGTGCGCCCTTTGGCCGCCAGGCCGGCGATGACAAGCGCCGCCCCGCCCCGCAGGTCTTTGGCGGCTACCTCGGCGCCCATCAGCGGCGCGCCGCCGCGCACCACCGCCGTGCGCTCCTTGATCTGGATACGCGCGCCCATCCGGCACAATTCCGGCACATGCTTAAAGCGGTTTTCAAATACGTTTTCCGAAAGGATACATGTGCCGTGACACACACACGCCACCGCCATAAACTGGGCCTGGAGGTCGGTGGGAAAGCCGGGATACGGGAGGGTTTCTATTTTCTGCATTTCGCCCAGGTGCCTGGGCGCCTGAATGCGAACGGTATCCTCTGTAAACTGGATAAGACAGCCTGTTTCCTGTAGTTTGGAAGCGGCCGCCTGCAAATGCTCCGGACAAATGCCCGTCAGCGTCACATCGCCTCCGGTTACAGCCGCAGCGGCCAAGTAGGTGCCCGCCACAATCCGGTCCGGCATGATCTTATACCGCGTGCCCTGCAAGCGCTTTACGCCGATGATTTCGATGGTCCCTGCGCCGGCGCCTTTTATGCGCCCGCCCATTTGGTTGATAAACCGGGCCAGGTCCGCCACTTCCGGCTCTCTGGCTGCATTATGTAAAACGGTCTTTCCCTCGGCCGTTACCGCCGCCATGATGATGTTTTCCGTAGCGCCGACGGAAGGATAGTCCAATGTGATCTCAGCGCCTTTGGTATGCGGGCCGTTGCACTGGATCTCTCCATGCTCCTCATCCACAGAGACATTCAGCGCGCGCAGGCCCTTTAGGTGCAGGTCGATGGGGCGCAATCCGATTTCGCAGCCGCCGGGCTGGGTCACCCATGCCTTGCCAAAGCGGGAGATCAGCGCGCCCAGCATAAAGATGCTGCTACGCATTTTTTTGGAAAGCTCTGTGGGCATTTCATGCCGGTTGGCATGCTTTGCATTGATGCGGATCACATCGCCCTCCACCGCTACCGAGCAACCCAAAAGCCGCAGAATCTCCAGCATATTGGCCACGTCGCTCAAAACCGGGCAGCTTTCCAGCACGACCTCCTCTTCCGTCATAATGCAGGCCGCCAGAATAGGCAGAATCGCGTTCTTCGCGCCGTAGACCGGCAGGCTCCCTGAAAGCCTGCGGCCGCCCTCTATCATCAAATTGGACATAGGATGCACCTCCACTGTTTTTCAAAGTATCCTATGCCCAAAATCGCGCTTTGGTGCGTTTGCATCAGCTGGGCGTGGAATACCGGGATATATTCAACAGAATGCCGATGGAGCCCATAAACAGCATCAATGAGCTCGTGCCGGCGGAGATAAACGGCAGCGTTTGCCCGGTAGGCGGGATGCTGCCGGTGACAACACCGATGTTGATGGCCACCTGTACGGCGATCATGGTGGTGATGCCCATGGCCAGGTTGCTGCCAAAGGTATTGGGACAGGTCAGCGCCACGCGCATGCCGCGCCAGATCAAAAATACATAGGCGGCGATGACAAATAGCACGCCTACCAAGCCCAGCTCCTCGGCGATGATGGAAAAGATAAAGTCACTCTCCTCCATCGGCAAAAACAGCAGCTTTTGCTGGCTCATACCCAGGCCTTTGCCAAATAGGCCGCCAGAGCCAATGGCATAGTAGGATTGGATCAGCTGCCAGGAATCGCCCTGGGTATCCGACCACGGGTCTAAAAACACGAACAGGCGTTTTAGGCGGTACGGCTCTATGATGATCAGCACCGCCACGGCCGCCAGGCCCGCCAAGCATAGTATCATCAAATGCTTTTTGTTCGCCCCGCAGGCAAACAGCATGATAAAGGTGGTAATCATAATACACAGCACCATGGAAAGGTTGGGCTGCAAAATGATAGGGATGCACATGACCGCCGAAATGGCAAACGCGGGGATGATGCCCTCCGTCCAGGTGCTGATCTTCTCCCTGTTTTTGGCAAAATAGCTGGAAAGCAGCACCACCACGGTAATCTTACACAATTCAGACGGCTGCATGGTCGTCACGCCCAGGTTCACCCAGCGGCGCGCACCGTTGAGCGTTTTGCCCAGCGGGGTAAACACCATCAGCAGCAGCCCTATGGTGACGATGGCAAGGGGGATTTTTACCTTATCGATGCGCTGGAAGTTGAAATTTGCCATGAACATCATGGCCACAAAGCCCAACACCGCCCCCAAAATCTGCTTTTTGAAATAATAGGCCGGATCGCCCTCCTCAATGGTGGCGCTGTAATAGCTGGCGCTATATACCATAACGCAGCCAAAAAGCACCAGGATGATGACCGTGATAAAGATGAGAAAATCAAATTTCCCCTTTGTCAGTTTCTGCATAGTCTAATTCAGCTCCATTACGATGCGCTTGAAGACTTCCCCCCTCTGTTCAAAGTTATCGAACATATCAAAGCTTGCACAGGCAGGGGACAACAGCACATTCATTCCGGGCGACGCCAGCTGTTGCGCCAGCGTAACCGCCTCTTCAAAGGTGTATGCACGATGTACGCTGATAAACCCTGCCTTCCGGGCTGCAGACAAAATTTGTTCAGAAGTTTCGCCTACGACCACGATGGATTGAATGTATTTGGTAAACGCCCGAAACATGGGCATATAATCGGAATTTTTGTTAGAGCCGCCCAAAATCAGCACCGTCGGCTTTGTCATCGCCTGGATGGCCTTGATGGTAGAATCCGGGTTGGTGGCTTTGCTGTCGTTGATAAAGGTCACGCCGTGCAGGGTGCGCACTGTCTCGATGCGGTGTTCTACGCCGCCAAATGCCATGACGGCCTGGCGGATTTCCTTTGGCTTTACACCCATCAGGTAGGCAGCCAAAATGGCGGCCAAGGCGTTTTCCAAATTGTGCGGGCCAGGAATTTTTACTTCGTCTACCCGCATGATGGGAATATCCCGACGGCCGATACGCACCACGATATCATTGCGCTTTACCAGAGCGCCCTCGATGATATCCTGTGTGCGGGAAAAATACATGACCTTGCATTTCGGCTCGTCCCGGAGTGCCACTGTGCGCGGGTCGTCGGCGTTTAGGATGCAGACGTCGTCGCCGGCCTGGTTTTTATACACCAGCTTTTTGCAGTTGATGTAGTTTTCCATCGTGCCAAAATAGTTAAGGTGGTCCTCTGTCAAGTTTAGGATCATGGAAATTTTCGGCCGGAAATCCGTGATCCCCACCGTCATAAACGGCGCTGTTTCACAGACGATGACGTCTCCCTTTTGCGTATCCAGCGCCTCGGTGCAGACCGGTACGCCGATATTGCCCAGCACATGCGTGCGGTTTCCGTTTGCCTTGAAAATTTCGCCAATCAGCGTGGTGGTGGTGGTTTTGCCGTTTGTACCCGTAACGGCAACAAAATCGCCCTGCGTGAACCAGGCGCCCAGCTGCAATTCGCTGACCACCTCCGTGCCGTTTTGCTTGGCCTTCTCCACCCAAGGGGCCCAGTAGTATACGCTGGGCGAAAGGATGATATAGTCCTTGCCTTCTATCAGCGCATCCGGCTCCACGCCAAGCTGCCAATTTGCGTCTATATCGCGCAGTTGCTCGATGGCAGAGGCCATTTGTTCGCTATTTCTGGTATCCGTCAGGGTAAGCTTTGCTCCTAGGCGGCTGAGCATGCGGGCCGCTGCCACGCCGCTTCTGGCCATGCCTACGATCAATACTTGCTTGTCCTTCATCTCTTTCATTGTACGCTTCCCCTTCTTTATACTGCCTTTTACAGGCTGGCCAGCGAGACGATGCCCAAAATGGTAAAGGCCAGCGTCCATGCATAATACATCACGACAATGCGCGTCTCATGCATGCCTTTCAGCTCAAAATGATGGTGCAGCGGCGCCATACGAAATACGCGCTCATGCCTCAGCTTAAAGCTGCCCACCTGCAGGATGACGGAAATGGTGCTTAAAATATACATAAAGCCCATCACCGGCAGCAGATAGATCATGCGGGTGGTAACGGCCAGCACGGAAATCGCTGCGCCCAGCGCCAAAGAGCCGGTATCCCCCATGAATACCTTGGCCGGGTGCGCATTAAAGCGCAAGAATGCCAGGCAGGCCCCTGCCATGGCAGCGCCAAATACCGCCATATTGTTCATCTCTATGCCCTTTAGCACCTGGCCGGAGGCCGTAGCGTCGCCTGCCAGGGTATACGCCGTGATGGCAAAGCCGGCGCAGACGATGACGCCCATGCCGCCCGCCAGGCCGTCTAAGCCGTCCGTGAGGTTTACGGAATTGACCATGCCCACCACGATAAACACGACAAACGGGATATACCAGCTGCCAAAATCCACCAGGCCTACAAACGGCACATACAATTCGGTGCCGATTTCCGGGGAATGGGCGGCAAATACTGCCACGAGAATGGCCAGGCCCAGCTGGCCGATGATTTTCTGGTATGCCTTGAGTCCCAAAGAGCGGTGCTTTACGACCTTGATAAAATCATCCAAAAAGCCAACAGCGCCAAAGCCCAGGGTAATGAGCACGGCGAAGATGGCAAAGCCATAGGACTGGCGGGGAAA
>ERZ827181.69-NODE-69-length-144733-cov-9.483301_pt1 | contig 144733 bp, 104 predicted proteins | sample MGYA00519778_ERZ827181 | MGnify/ENA primary metagenome ERZ827181 (study PRJEB31778, sample SAMEA3449273) | human gut metagenome | biome: human gut; feature: human-associated habitat; material: faeces | place: United Kingdom | collected 2010/2012 ...
GACGGTTTTTCATAGTCTTTTTTCCGGATTATTTTTCGACGCAGAATGAAAAAAAATTCTGCTGGGAATGATTTTTCATTCTGATGAGAACGATTTACCTACCTACAGACAAAAAATAACAGGCGTTCTGCATGCACCCTTCCTACATGAAACCTGGACATAAAAAAAGCTTTCAAGCCTTCACCCCTTTTTCCATATCAAAATTTTAATCTATCCTGATACAAAGTGTGTGAACGCTTGAAAGCTTTTTAAAATCCGCCTTTAGGGGGGGGAATATCTTTTACTGGTTCTTAGTCTTCAATACAGCTCCTCCACAAGAAGGAAGCGTGAACTTAAACTGGCCTTTCTTACCCACTTTGGTTTCTTCCACCTGCGGGGTCTTGCCGTCTTTGCCATCATGGTAATATGCCACCGGGCTATTGGCCAACATGGGCAAGTCTACCGTCAGTTTGAGCGTCTCTTTTCCGGCATTCAAGGCAGCCACATACCAATCCTGCCCGTGGCGACGCGCCAACACGACGTAACGTCCGGGGTAACCGTCGATGAACTTCACTTCATCCCACACCGTAGGAATCTCTTTCATGAAGTCTATCTCGAAAGCCGGCACATCCGTCAGGTTGTTCGGTGCCAATGCAAAATTCTGGATAGGATTCTGGAAAGCCACGGCTGTGGCCAACTGGAAAATGTCGGTGGTGACACGGGTCGGGCCGCCGTCGTTCCCCCGGTTCATGCGCTTGTTGAGGAAAGTGCCGCCGAACTCCATACATCCCACGGTGTTGCGAATAAAGGGATGAAGCGTGGCATTGAATGCTTCGTTGTCGCAGAAATGCTGGTTGAAAATCATATTCTCGGATGCCAGCACGGCCTCGCTCCCCACATAGTTGGGATACATGCGCTCCCAGCCGCGCGGCAACGTACAACCGTGGAAGATAACCATCAGCCCGTGGTCGTCGGCATCGCTCAGGATGGCCTCATAAAGGCGCATCGTCTCCTGCTTGTCGCCGCCGAAGAAGTCCACCTTGATGCCCTTCACGCCCTGTTGCTGCAACCAACGCATCTCACGTTTACGGGCAATCGGGTTGTCCATGATGTTTATCGGGCTTTGCTCAATGTCGTTCCAGTAACCGCTGGAACTGTACCACAAGAAAAGTTCCACACCCTTGCTGCGTGCGTAACGGATAAGCTCTTCCATCCGCTTATGGCCGATATTGTTGTCCCACCAGTTGTCTATCAAGGTGTATTCGTAACCCATGGCGGAAGCCATGTCGATATAGCGCACCTGATCGTCGTAGTTGATACTGTTGTCTTGCCAGAGAATCCAGCTCCACGTACCGCGTCCGTACTTATACTTATGCTCCGTGGTGAAACGGGGTTCCACTACGTCCCACGGAGCGGTGGTCTCCACGATGGGAGCCAAGTCCCGGGACACCGTGAGCGTACGCCAAGGCGTATGGCCGGGCAAAGCAAAGGCCGGTTCCGACGTGCCGTTACCGTTGTTTTCTTCCGGCATCGGGAAAGCCACAGTGTACAGGCCGTCCTGCGCGTCGCTCAGGCGGGAACCGCAATAGCGGCTGTCCACGCCCGTTTCGCTCACGAGCACCCAACCGTCTTCCCCCACATGGAACAATCCGGGGAAGGTGTAGCCGTGGCCATACTGTGAAGGCGTGTCCATCGGTGCGTCGGCCTTGTATTCCTCCTCGTAACTGGGCTTCGTTCGCTTCCATCCTATCATGGCGTCGCTCTGCGGCGTGAGGAAAGTCGTGGTCTTGCCTGGGAAACGGAACCCGGTGGTTTCGTTCATCACGCGCACGCTACCCGTTCCGCCCTGCTTGGGCAGGAAATAACGGAAAGCCACGTTGTGGTCTTCCACTACGAATTCCACTTCCATCTCCTGCTTCTTGGCATTGGCCAGACGCACGGTAAAGGTATTGGCCTTCTTGTCCACCCGGCTCGCCTTGCTGCGCTCCAGGTCGTAACGGATGTCGCGCGTACCGGTCTGTTCTTTCACCCATACCAAGTCACGGCTGAAATCACCGATATTGGCCACCAAACCCAAGGGAGACTCCTCCAACATCGTCACTTCCTTCCGTCCTTCTTTCCCGTCTGCATAATATCCTACCTTATAATATGCACGTCCGTCTTTCAGTCCTACTTTGAGGAAGGTCATACCGTCGGGACTGGTGACGGTCTTTTCATCCTGCTGTGCTGCCGCAGCCATGACTGCGGCCCAAGGAGCAGCGTCCGCCTCACCGGCAGCCCAAGCCGCCCCGCCCGCAGACATCATTCCGGCTAACAAGATAGCCGCCAAAAAGTTTTTCTTCATTGCTTTTTCATTTTTAGTTCATATGTTTTTCCATATTCTCATTTTCCAAACTGATACCCCCGGAAAAGCTTGCCGCTCCGTTCCAATTCCGCACCGAAATAGAAGCCGGGCTGTGTGGGTTGGTTATAAGCCACGTTTTCCGTTACGATACTGAGCCGGTAAGGCCGGTCTTCCAAAAACGTATGGAAACGGTAAGGAGTGGGAAGCGGGGACACATACACGCGCAAAGCCGTATTGTCTGCCGTGCGCACCACGACCTCTTCGCGCCAGTCGCCCAAGATGTCGCCCTGCAAACAAGGATTGCTTTTCGACCCGTTGTTGAAACTGCATCCGTCGAACGTCGCCAGCGGACGGCAAGCCTTTGCCTCCCAGTCGTACTTGCTCACCGTTTCATGGTCCAGCATCTCGCGCAGCAAATCACCGTCCCACCATACGGCCATGTTCATCGGCAAGCCCCGTGGCGCGGCACAAACCACCTCTCCTTTTATATTCCGTATGCCTCCGGAAGCCGACGACCACATCTCCACGCCGTAATTCGTAGGGTCGATATCCGCCGCCATGCAACGCCCCACGTCTTTGGCAGCCGGGAGTTGAAAGATGACCTTTCCGGTCGCGGCATCGCGGAAATCGCTCCCGTCGCGCCTGTTCTCGTGGCAATCCCACACTTGCAAGCGGTCGGACGAGGGGTCGAAAGCCGTGAGGTGCAAGGCGTCGCCATGACCGAAGCCGGTATTGTACAGCCCCGTCCCGTCATGGTCTATCGCACACGAGCCGTATGTGATTTCGTCACAACCGTCACCGTCTACGTCGGCCACACGCAGGTTATGGTTCCCCTGCCCTGCGTACGAAGCCCAACGGGCGGAATCCGTATCGAACACCCAACGCGACGTCAGCCGCTTGCCATCCCAATCGAAAGCCGCCAAAACACTGCGCGTATAATATCCCCGGCACATCACCACGCTCGGATGCCGCCCGTCCAAATATGCCACAGCCGCCAGATACCGTTCGCTGCGGTTGGCATAATTGTCGCCCCAGTCTTCCAACCGTCCGCGCGGAGGGACATAGTCCACCGTCTGCAAGGCCGCGCCCGTCTTCCCATCGAACACGGTCAGGAACTCCGGTCCCGAAGCGATATACCCCTTCCGGCCTTCCACCGGTTCTTGCGCCCCCACCCGGTAGTCCACCGAAGGGTCGCCTATCGTATGTCCCCGGCCGTCCACCGTGCCGTCTGCGGTCTTGGCCGTGACTTCAGCCCGTCCGTCGCCATCGAGGTCGTACACCATGAACTGGGTGTAATGCGCCCCCGCACGGATATTGCGCCCCAGATCGATACGCCACAGACGGGTGCCGTCCAATTCATACGCATCCAAAAACACGGTTCCGGTAAAACCGCTGTGGGAGTTGTCTTTGGCATTGGAAGGCTCCCACTTCAGTACAATCTCAAAATCCCCGTCGCCGTCCAAATCACCGACAGACGCATCGTTGGCCGTATAGGTGCAAACCTCGCCGTCGGGCATCGTCTGCGGCTCCGGTTGTTGCAATGGGATGTTGACATAACCGCACGGGGCATCGGCCGGAAGTGTCCATTTGCCGACGGACGACGTTTTTTCACGACCGTCTATCACCGGACGTACCTCATATACCGATTTTCCCCGGGAGGGGTTATAATCGTAAAATTGTGTGGAAACAGCCACAGGTTTAGGAGTAACCAACAGGCCGTCGCGATACACGTTGAATACCGTACGCACCGGATCGGAGGACAAATAACGCCAACTCACCATGACCGTATCGGGCGATAGCCTGACAGCTACGGCCCCCCGTCCCAAACGTTCCCCAGTGGCAGAAAAAGACGCCCTCGTTTCCGGTTTCCTAACTGCACTTACGGAAACGGCATCTTTCTCCTGCATGGCAACCGGCCATACGGCACCGACCATGCACAAGGCTGAAATACATACACAAGTTTTCCTCAGATTATTTTTCATGAGCCTTCAGTTAATGACGGTGCGAATATAGCGAAAAGAAAGGAGATGCCCGACCGGCAGACTGATAAAATCTATTAAAATCTCAGGGACTCCCTACAGAAAAGCATAAAAATAAGGCGTTTCTTACCTGAAAATCTATTATATTTGCACGAGATAGGCGGTAGTCTGCAAATTCGGGCCAGCCGAATTACACCCGACTTACACTATCTCTACAACAAAATGGAACTAAAAAAAACGATAACGATTATAAAAGTCCTTTTCGTGTTTCTTTTGGCATACGCCGGAGAGACACAGTTTTTATATGCCTCGGCCGCACCGGCCGGAACAGACCGTTTCACTTTGGTCATTGACGCAGGGCACGGCGGGAAAGACCCCGGTGCCATAGGCCGTTTCTCCCGCGAGAAAAACATCAACCTGTCTGTAGCAAAGGCATTCGGCAAACTGGTGGAAGAAAATTGTCCGGACGTAAAAGTGATTTATACCCGAAAGACCGATGTGTTCATTCCGTTGGGACGACGGGCGGAAATCGCCAACCGGGCGAATGCCGACCTGTTCGTGTCCATACATACGAACTCTTTGCCGGGCAAGGCGATAGGCCGGGGAGCTGAGACCTACACGCTGGGTATGGCCCGCGCCGATGAGAATCTGGAAGTGGCCAAACGGGAAAATGCCGTGATCTTGGTAGAGGACAACTACAAGGAACGTTATCAGGGATTCGACCCGAAGTCTTCGGAAAGTTACATCATTTTCGAACTGATGCAAGATAAATACATGGCTCAGAGCGTGGACTTCGCCAAGCAAATCCAAAAAGAGTTCAGGACAACCGGTGGACGACCGGACAAAGGCGTGCATCAGGCAGGGTTCCTCGTATTACGGGAAACAAGCATGCCGAGCGTACTGATTGAACTGGGCTACATCTCCACACACGATGAAGAGGCTTTCCTCAACTCACAAAACGGTATCCGTAAAATGAGCCAAAGCATTTACAACGCCTTCCTTTCTTATAAAAAACAGCATACGAAGGGAAAGACAACGGGAGCGGAAAAGGATGTCCTACAAGCGGAAAGCGATGAAACGCAAGCCGTAGAAGGTGCCGTAACGGATACCCCCGAAAGCGACATCGGCGTATTGACCCAAAACAGCGATAAGCCTTCAACCTCAGAACCGGAGGAGAAAAAGCAGGAACAACCGGAAACGGATTCCCGGCCTGTATTCAAAATACAAATCCAGGCTTCCACCCGACAGATTCCTGCGGGCAGTTCCCGTTTCAAAAACCTTTCTCCGATAGATTTCTATAAAGAAGGGGCTTATTATAAGTACACGTACGGAGCAACTACCGACTACCAGGAAGCCATTAAAATACGCAATAAAGTAAAGGAAGATTTTGAAGGGGCTTTTATCGTGGCTTTTAAAAACGGCCAAAAGATGGAACTCTCTGAAGCCATCTCCGAATATAAAAAGAACAAATAAACGTTGAGAAACTTATGAAATACTTTACGAAAGAAGTTAAAATCGGCTTGACCGGCGCTGTGGCTATCGCCGCACTCTTTATCGGACTCAACTTCTTGAAAGGCATTAACCTGTTCAAGTCCAGCAATTCCTATTACATAGAATTTTCGGACATCAAAGGATTGGCCAAGTCCGGCCCGGTGTTGGCCAACGGATATAAAATAGGTACGGTGCGCGATATCCTTTATAATTACCAACTGCCGGGGCACGTATTGGTAGAAATCAGCGTAGACGAAAGCATGCGCCTGCCCAAGGGTACAAAAGGCACACTGGTTACTGAAATGCTGGGGGGATGTAACCTCAACCTTTTATTGGGCAATCCCGAAGACGGGCATTACGCTCCGGGCGACACCATACAGGGAGACGACACCAAGGGACTGATGGACAAGGCCGCCGACATCGTCCCGCAAGTGGAACAAATCATGGGCAAAGTGGACACACTTTTGACTACATTGAATACGTTGGCAGCCAACCCGAATTTACCAAGCATTATGGAAAACGCCCAAAGCATTACGGCCAACCTGAACCAGAGCAGCCGACAACTGAATCTGCTTCTGCGTAACGACCTGCCGGAACTGACGGGAAAGATGAGCCGTATAGGCGACAACGTCATTACCCTGACCGACCATATGAACGAACTGGATCTGCAAGCCACTTTAAGCAAAGTAGACACGACATTGGGCTATGTGCAGCTCATGACCGAGAAAATGAACCGCAAAGACAATACACTGGGACTACTACTGAACGACAGTGCTTTGTATAACAATCTGACTCATACGGCGGGCAGTGCCAACAACCTGCTTATAGATTTGAAAGAAAATCCGAAACGCTACGTACACTTCTCGCTTTTCGGACGTAAGAACTAACCTCGAAAAAACAGAGGCCGCAAGGCTTGTAAAGCCGGATACCCGATTAAGGTGTCCGGCTTTGTATTTTCCGTCCCGACTTCCCCCGAAAAGCCTATCCTCCGGCAAGACAAACACTTAGAGAAAAGCAAGCAAAAAGCACAATTTTATTTTTTTATTTTTTATCATTCTGACTGCAAGGGAATTAAAACGTCTTTAGCATCTCGTCCTGAACTGAAGGCTTGTTTTTATCGCGGAATATTGCGAAATTTGCAGCGTAGAAGTATATAGGAAGTTCATCGGATAAACACAAAATCTAATGGAAGGTTCAGCGCAATCGTTATGGGAACGTTGTCTGCCCATCATTCGCAATAATGTAGACGAGAAACAATACAGGACATGGTTTGAACCGATTCAGATCATCTCTTTCGAGAAGCAAGTACTGACATTCGGCTTGCCAAGCCAGTATTTTTATGAATTCTTGTCGGAACATTTCGGCCGACTGATATTCTCCGTCGTACGACGAGTTTTCGGAGAAGGAACGCAGTTGAAATACAGCCTGATGGTAGACCAGACCCATCATTTGACCGTAGACATCGAGCCGGTCAACACACAGCCTCTGACGCCCCGTGCCAAGATACAGGCAACGGGTAGCAACAGGGCGCCCAGTCCGTTGCAGGCTCCCATGCCTCAGGATTTGGATCCTCAGTTGAACCGGAACTACAGTTTTGAAAACTTCATCGAAGGAGTAAGCAACAAACTGCCCCGCTCCGTAGGGCAGGCTATAGCCGAACATCCGAAACAGTCTACATTCAATCCTTTGTTTATCTACGGAGCTTCCGGTGTGGGAAAGACTCATTTGGTAAACGCTATCGGGGCCAAGATCAAAGAACTTCACCCTACAAAGCGTGTGCTGTACGTTTCCGCCCACCTTTTTCAGGTGCAATACACGGATTCCGTACGGAAAAACACCGTAAACGACTTCATCAACTTCTACCAGACTATCGACGTACTGATTATCGACGATGTGCAGGAATTTGCCAGTCTGACCAAGACCCAAAACACGTTCTTCCACATATTCAATCATTTACACCAGAACGGACGACAACTCATCCTGACATCCGACCGACCGCCCACAGCCTTGCAAGGCATGGAAGAACGGTTGCTGACTCGTTTCAAATGGGGATTATTGGCCGAACTGGAGAAGCCGAACCAACAGCTTCGCCATGATATTCTGGAAAACAAAATACGGCAGGACGGCCTGAAAATACCGGAAGAAGTCATCGACTTCGTTTCGGAAAACGTGAACGACAGCGTACGCGAATTGGAAGGTATCGTCAACTCTCTCATGGCTTACTCCGTCGTATGGAACCGCGACATAGACTTGCCTTTGGCGGAACAGATTCTTAAACGTGCGGTAAAACAGGAGAACAAACCGGTGACCATAGATTTCATACTCGACAAAGTGTGCGGGTACTTCAATGTCAAGCAAGAGGACGTGTTCACCAAATGCCGCAAACAACCCGTAGCGCAGGTACGGCAAATAGCCATGTACTTGGCCCAAAAACATACCAATCTGTCATTAGCCCGCATCGGTTCGCTGATTGGAAAACGCACACACGCCACGGTATTGCATTCTTGCAGCGTAGTAGAAGACCGGCTGCACGTAGACAAGGCATTCAAATCTAAAATGGATGAAATAAAGAAGCTGCTGAAACAACGATAAGCTTTCTATCTTAAAAAAACATCCGGCGCACCTGCTTCTGCAAGTGCGCCGGAAGTTTTTTGGGGATATGGAGGGCAGGTAGCCCACCCCATATCCGAGCCTTATTTCTTGATGACCTTGATGGTCTTCTGTATTCCGTCGCGATACAAATTCAAGAGATACATACCTTTACGCAAGTGCCCCACTTGCAATTCGGTTGTCCCTGCAGGCACTTCGTCCTGTGCCACGACGGCTCCCGACAATGACACCAAGCGCACGTTCCAGACTTTATCCGTGGCATTGGAAATGACAATACGACCATCCACGACCGTGCGTTCCACACTTAACGGACCATCGGTCTCGACCGCTGAAACAGAAGAACCACCCTTAGGCATAAGCACCACATTCATATAAGTTTCTCCGACATAACGGTAAATGTCACTCACGGCATACACCTTTTCAAAAGGCAAGTAGCCTTCAGCTTCCACTTTCATACGGATTTCGTCACCACGCACATCGGCCAAAGTCAGATAACCGGAAGCATTCGTCCGATACACTTTACCATTCAGCGTCACGGTAGCCCCTGCCAGATTGTGCCCTTTTACGTTCTCTACTTCCAGTTCAACCAAGATACCCTCCTGCTTGCGGTCTATGTGGAGTTCCACGTCAGTCAAACGGCCTGCCTCCAATGTCACAGCCTGCAAATCGGATACATGCACATCAAACCCTTCGTAATCCGAAGCCGTGGCCTGTATGTCATATTGACCGGGGTCGAGTATGACATAAGTCGCCGTACTACTGCCCTCGAATTCTATCTCAGTGATGAAATCCCCTCCGGTGGACACATTGCAATAATCCGCCTCCAATCCGTCGGGCACAACGGTCTTCACACGAGCATATGCCAGACGACTGAAGTCCAATACCACCTTGTCCGATACACTTTCTACGGTCTCATGCGCCACGTAATCAAGCTCTATGCCATCTTCTCCCGAATAAGAGGAATAACTGTTCCAGTTGAAAACATATTCCCCTTCCGGCAAACGGGTCCGGAACTTCGTCTCTCCGCTTTCTAGGCGGAACTGCCACAGTCTTTCACCCCGGGACGTACTGACCTCGCACGTGAACGACCGCCCTTCCATGAAGTCCGGCAAATTCGCCACGGAGACTTCGACCGGCACACTCTCCGTCTTTGACAAATCTATCTCAACCTCCTGCTGCTCCTCCATATCAAACGAACCGAGTGTCAGGAAGTCTACTTGCTGCGTGGCATAATCCTGCCTTTCCAACGCATAAGTGTATGCTCCGGTTTTCAAACCCAACTCGGCCTCCCATGTACCGGAAACTCCATCACCACCTGTAACCGGCATGAAATCAGTAGCCCGACTTTCTTGTCCGCTCATGGCATAAATCGTATAGGCATAACCTTCTTCCGCCCCTTTCAACTTGAAACGCATCGTCCCATAATCGGAGGAATGGAAAGCGCAAACCACGTCACGGTTTTCTGCCGTATTCACAAGTCCATGAGCCGTTTCGAAATTCGTATTAGCGTTGTAGCCGGGCTCCACTACATACTTATACAAGCCATCTACCATGTAAACGGAATAAGGGAAGTCTATATTATTCACATAAAATTCATTATACTCCATACCCACAGGCGAAATTATCAAGCTACCGCTTTGCACATCGCCCTCCGTACGGAACGTCACGGGTTTATACCCTTTGTCTTGGAAAGAATAATCCACAGTGGTAGTTTTCCCTGAAGCCGTAAAAGTAGCTAAGTCCGTTGCAGGCGAAGCCAAATAGTTGCCTTCCATCTCAGGATAATAGTAATATGTACCGGGCTGAAGATATCCCTGCACGCTCCCCTGTTCATCGGTAGACAAATCTAAATTCGCTTGGAGAAGAATGACCTCGGCTTCGCCCGGTTTCCCTTCAGCATCTTTGACCTGAAAAGTGACCAATGTCATATCATCCAATTTCTCCGCCGTAATTACAGCTACATCTTCATCCTCTACGGTCACTTTACCGTTTTTCACAGCTACGCTGATTCCCTCGGGCGTAAACGCAGACAGTTCATAACTGTACTCTTCCGCACGCAGAAATTCACCGTCATCCATCTGCCGAGTCTGCACACCAGGATAAGAGTTATTCCAACTGCTACCATCGGAAAGTTCTATATAATCCAACTCTACATTGTAATCCTCCGGACTTCCCGACGTGAAACTCACATAATGATAAGGAGAGAAATCCGCATTCACCTCCACCTTCGTAATTTCCGGGTTGCCGAAATCAAAATGAATCGGCCCTTCGTAAGAAATCGACTGGTCCGGCATGTAAAGCCGGATGAAGTTATCCTCGTAAGGATTATAAGACAACTTGCCCTTGAAACTACTGGAAGTTGCATCCCAAACAAACCCATTCTCAGGCATCCCCTGCCCGTTGAGTTCAAGTTGCAACTGCGCCACGTCGAAACGCTCGGAAGACGACGGGGTGACCTTTATCACCGTAGTCAACTCTCTCACCTCGTCTTGGGCATAAGTCTGCATGCCTAAGAACAAGCACAATAAAAGTAAGATCTTCTTCATACACTTATTTTTTTAAAGTTGGTTTTATACGGCTTCAAAAATACTGAAACTCCAACAAAACAAAAAGGGAGGCAAAGCTTTTTTACCCCCACCATTAAGTTTATTTAACACAAAGTAAAAGGCACGCCCTTGCCACGCATGCCTGCGCCCGTCAGTCTAAAAACCCCTGACGCTTCAAAGCCTCCAACATGCCCCGGCTCATTGCTTCGTTATCCTTACGGGTGTAGCGGATATCCGTGAAGATTTGAGCCAACGTCTCCTTGTGGTTGATTTCCACAAAATGCCTGTTCTCTGGTAATTGTTCTTTCGGCCCGTAATACCGGTCGATAGTTTCGGGAGTATAGTTGCAATAGGTCTCTTCGTGCACCACGGCCTCCAAAGGCAGACGGTCGGTCTGCTCGGGATGTTCATCAGGCCATCCCACGGTGAGTGTCGCCACCGGCATCACCAAGCGGGGCAACTGCAAGATGTCGATAATTTGGGACGGCATATACAAAGTCGTACCCAAATAGCAAATCCCCAACCCTTCCGCCTCGGCCAGATTGCAAAACGTCTGCGTAAACAACAGCGCATCCGTGGCGGCATTCAAAAATGAAAGAAAATTGTCATATCCGGGCTGCGCCTTGCGCTGCTCCGCCCATTTGACCGTACGGTTGAAATCCGCACATATCGTCAGGATCACAGGCGCCTGAGTCACCATAGGCTGATTGAAATGCGCCGGCGCCAAACGTTTTTTCACCTCTTCGCTACGCGTCACCACCACACTGTAGAGCTGCATGTTCCCCATGGTCTGCGTCCTTTCCGATACCTCCAAAAGACGGCGCAGCAACTCCTCATCCACCGGTTTTCCGGCATACTTCCGAATACTTCTACGGTTCTTTACTGTTTCCATGATTCATTCGTTTTTTACTTCGGGCAAAGATACACAAAATGATTCATAATAGATTAGATTTCAAAGGTTTTTATTTCATAAGATTTTCATTTTCGGATAACTTTTCCGATTCGCCAAAAACACATAATACTTATAATCAGGTGAATAACACACAAGAATGGAAAACTTTGCATGAAAAGACAAGATTTTAAGTTTTTCTTTTGGTCATATCAGAAAACATGTGTAGTTTTGCAACATCCTTCCGGATTGACCGCTATTGCTTCTACAAAATCTGATAACGGAATCCTAAAGTAAACCATTTAAATTCAAACAGTCGTGAAAGAGAAGACTTACAGTTATGACGAAGCCTTTGAGGCAGCCCTTCAATATTTCAAGGGGGACGAACTGGCCGCAAGGGTTTGGGTGAACAAGTACTCCATGAAGGACTCATACGGTCATATTTATGAAGTATCGCCCGAAGACATGCACTGGCGTATCGCGAACGAAATCGCCCGCATCGAGAATAAATATGAGAATCCGCTCAAAGCAGAAGAAATATTCGGACTTCTTGATCACTTCAAATACATCATTCCGGCAGGTAGTCCCATGACCGGAATCGGCAACAATCACCAAATCGCATCGCTTTCCAACTGCTTCGTCATCGGTCTGGACGGACAAGCCGACTCATACGGCGGCATCATCCGCATCGACGAAGAACAGGTGCAACTGATGAAACGGCGCGGCGGCGTAGGCCATGACTTGTCGCACATCCGCCCGAAAGGCTCGCCGGTGAAAAATTCGGCCCTGACTTCTACCGGCCTCGTTCCTTTCATGGAACGCTACAGCAACTCGACCCGCGAGGTGGCACAAGACGGACGGCGCGGCGCACTGATGCTGTCCGTCAGCATCAAGCACCCCGACGCCGAGGCTTTCATCGATGCCAAAATGACCGAAGGCAAAGTGACGGGAGCGAACGTATCCGTCAAGATCGACGATGAATTCATGCACGCTGCCATCGAAGGGCAATCCTACACGCAGCAATACCCCATTGACAGCTCGTCGCCCATGGTGGCCAAGAACATCAGCGCACAGGATTTGTGGAAGAAGATCGTGCACAACGCATGGAAAAGCGCCGAGCCAGGTGTCTTATTCTGGGACACGATTCTGCGCGAATCCGTACCCGACTGCTATGCCGATCTCGGTTTCCGTACCGTGAGTACGAATCCTTGCGGCGAGATACCGCTCTGCCCGTATGACAGTTGCCGCCTGTTGGCCATCAACCTTTATGCTTACGTGGTCAACCCGTTCACGCCGGAAGCCTATTTCGATTTCGATTTGTTCAAGAAACATGTGCAACTGGCCCAACGGCTGATGGACGACATCATCGACCTGGAACTGGAAAAGATTGAAATGATTCTCCAAAAAATAGACGCCGACCCGGAATCCGAGGAAGTAAAGGGCACGGAACGTCATTTGTGGGAAAAGATATACAAGAAAAGCGGACAGGGACGGCGTACAGGCGTAGGCATCACGGCAGAAGGCGACATGCTGGCCGCACTCGGCCTCCGTTACGGTACGCAAGAAGCCACGGACTTTGCCGTGGAAGTACACAAGACTGTGGCCCTGCAGGCTTACCGCTCATCGGTACAGATGGCCAAAGAACGCGGGGCGTTTGAAATCTTCGACGCCGAACGCGAAAAGAACAACCCGTTCATCAACCGTTTGCGTGAGGCTGACCCGGAACTGTATGAAAACATGGTAAAATACGGACGACGCAACATCGCTTGCCTCACCATTGCCCCGACGGGGACGACCAGCCTCATGACGCAAACCACATCCGGCATCGAACCGGTATTCCTGCCCGTGTACAAACGTCGGCGCAAAGTCAACCCGAACGACCCGGAAGTACATATCGACTTCATCGACGAGACGGGCGACGCCTTCGAGGAATACATCGTCTATCACCATAAGTTCCTCACGTGGATGAAAATCAACGGCTACGACACGGAGAAACGTTACACGCAAGAGGAAATCGACGAATTGGTGGCACGTTCTCCTTATTATAAGGCCACGGCCAACGACGTGGACTGGCTGATGAAAGTCAAAATGCAGGGAGCCATCCAGAAGTGGGTGGACCACAGTATCAGTGTGACGGTCAACCTGCCGAACAATGTGGACGAAGAACTGGTCAACCAACTCTATGTGGAAGCCTGGCGTTCGGGATGCAAGGGTTGTACCATCTATCGCGACGGTTCGCGTTCGGGCGTGATGATTTCCGTGAAGAACGAGAAAAAACAACCGGAACTTCCCTGCAAAAGTCCCGAAGTGACGGAAAAACGTCCGCAGGTATTGGAATGCGACGTGGTACGCTTCCAGAACAACAAAGAAAAATGGGTGGCTTTCGTCGGACTGTTGAACGGCTATCCCTATGAAATCTTCACGGGTATTCAGGACGACGACGAGGGCATCGTCCTTCCGAAAAGCGTTATGAAAGGACGTATCATCAAGAATACGGACGAAGACGGCAACAAACGTTACGACTTCCAGTTCGAAAACAAGAAGGGATACAAGACCACCGTGGAAGGGCTTTCCGAGAAGTTCAACAAGGAATATTGGAACTACGCCAAACTGATTTCCGGTGTGCTGCGTTACCGCATGCCGCTCGAACACGTCATCAAGCTTGTCGGCTCGCTACAGTTGGAAAGCGAAAGTATCAACACTTGGAAAAACGGTGTGGAACGTGCCCTGAAGAAATACATCACGGACGGCACGGAAGCCAAAGGTATGAAATGCCCGAACTGCGGTCACGAATCGTTGGTATATCAAGAAGGATGCCTCATCTGTAAGCACTGCGGCGCCTCCAGATGCGGATAGGCTCTATGAAAGTGAAGAACAGCCGCATCCTGCTGCCCCGCATACGTTTCTATGCCCACCATGGCGTGGATCCGCAAGAACAACTGACAGGTGCTTATTTCCACGTCGGGATAGAAGCCGACACGGATTTCAACGAGGCCATGCAGACCGACCGGTTGGAGGGCACAGTGAGCTATGCCGACTTATATGAAAGTATCAAGACGGAAATGGACATCCCTTCAAAATTATTGGAACACGTGGCGGGAAGAATCCTTCAAAGACTCTTCGACGACTTCCCTTCCATCAGCCGCATCCGTCTGACCCTGACCAAGGAAAATCCGCCTATGGGAGCCGATTGCCGCGAAGCCGGAGTGGAAATCGAAGCGGAAAGATAAGAACCCGAACATCGGTATGAACTGTTTTTAGACAGAATATCTATGTTTTAGACATAAGAACAAAAGAACAAAAAGCCTTTTAAGACTTGAAAAATATGTTCTTTTGTTCTTATGTCTTAATATCATTTTGCCAAATTGTCACTTCCGCCTCCTCAGAATCGCATATTCCGGACATGCAGGCACACACGAAGAAAAGAAACGATTCTCACGTATTTGCAAAAAGCCCTTATGTCACCCCTACCACGACTTTTGCTTACTTCTTGCACAAGAATGAGGCATACAACGCGCAAACAAGCGAAAAACAAGTAAACCCAAAAGGGGATTCACCTCTCATTGTGCCATCCTGATTTCGACAACTTCCGACCTCCAAATAGAGAAAAAGAGGGCGATTTACGCACTTCCTCACATCGTTTTCTACCCGTCGGCACGCCATCGGACAGATGTTTTTTCCACATCCTGCGGAGAAAAAAAATGTTTTTTCAGCCCAACGAAAAATTATTTGGCTGTGCTTGACGCCTCAACATCTTTAACAAAGATTAAAATACGGCCCGAAATGCAAAAAAACATATAGAAAATAAAGTAAAAATTGCCCGAAAGGTGTTTTTTACGCTGATTTCTTTCTTCCCGAAATCGGTCTTTATCTTTCTTTTTGTCCCAGAAAGCCACATTTTCGTGTCATTTATCTCAAACAAGGTTATCGGAAACTCCTGAAAAACCTCCATACAAACCGAATACCGAGATTGCATTTTTTAAGAATATTTTTCTACACTTATTCTTCCATCCCACAAGAAATTTTCGTAATTTAGCAGGCAATAACATGAAACAGACACAAAAGAACAAAATCACATAATAAATTATCACCAAAACAATGGAAAACATAGGTTTAGCATTACAACTCATGGTGGTGGGCATGGTTACGGTGTTCATCATCCTTATGATTGTCATCCAGTTGGGCAAATGGCTGATTCAGATAGTCAACAAAGTAGCCCCCGAAGAAACGGTGGCTCCGAAACGGAAGCCCGCACCCGGTACGACCACGGCTATTGATGCCCAGACACTGGCCGTCATCCGGGAGGCTGTCAGCCAAATCACCGGAGGCAAGGGAAGCGTAAGCAAGGTAGAACGCTTATAGGCACAAACAGTCATCGAATTTTAAAAGAAAAAACATACAATGGAAAAAAGAGAAGTAAAATTCAGCCTGGTGTTCCGCGACATGTGGCAAAGCGCCGGAAAATACGTGCCGCGCGTGGACCAGTTGGTGAAAGTGGCTCCCGCCATTATCAGAATGGGATGTTTCGACCGTGTGGAAACCAACGGGGGCGGTTTTGAACAGGTAAACCTCCTTTTCGGGGAAAACCCGAACAACGCCGTGCGCCAATGGACGAAACCGTTCCACGAAGCAGGCATCCAGACTCACATGCTCGACCGTGCACTGAACGGCCTGCGCATGAGTCCCGTACCAGCCGACGTGCGCCGCCTGTTTTATAAAGTCAAGAAAGCGCAGGGCACGGACATCACCCGTACGTTTTGTGGGCTGAATGACATCCGCAACATCGCACCCAGCATCCGTTACGCCAAGGAAGCCGGCATGATTTCGCAGTGCAGCCTTTGCATCACCCACTCGCCTATCCACACGGTGGACTACTACGTGGACATGGCCCGACAGCTTATAGACTTGGGATGCGACGAAATCTGCCTGAAGGACATGGCGGGCATCGGCCGCCCCGAAACCCTCGGTAAAATCTGTGCGGGCATCAAGGCTTACAAGAAAGACATCATCGTGCAATACCATTCCCATGCGGGACCGGGGTTCAACATGGCTTCCATCCTCGAAGTGTGCAAGAACGGATGCGACTACGTGGATACGGCCGTAGCCCCGTTGGCATGGGGTACGGGACACGCCGACATCCTGGCCGTGCAGGCCATGCTGAAGGACGCAGGCTTCAAGGTGAAAGAAATCAATATGGCGGCCTACATGGAGGTACGCTCGCAGATACAGGAAATGATGGACGACTTCCTCGGGCTTTACTGCAATCCGCTCAACCGCATCAACAACTCCCTGCTCATCGCCCCGGGACTGCCGGGCGGCATGATGGGTTCGCTCATGGCCGACCTGGAGACCAACTTGGAGTCGCTCAACAAATGGAAGGCCAAACACGGGCAAGCCGAACTGACGCAGGACGAATTGCTCGTCAAGCTGTTCGACGAAGTGGCCTACATCTGGCCCAAAGTAGGGTACCCCTGCCTCGTGACTCCGTTCAGCCAATATGTGAAAAACCTGGCCTTGATGAACGTCATCCAAATGGAGAAAGGCAAAGAACGCTGGAGCATGATTGCCGACGACATCTGGGACATGATTTTGGGCAAGGCCGGACGCCTGCCGGGCGAAGTGGCACCGGAACTGAAGGCACTGGCCGAAGCGCAAGGACGGAAGTTCTCCGACACCGACCCGCAAGCCAACTATCCGGACGAACTGGACAAATACCGCCAGATGATGGCCGAAAAAGGCTGGGACACGGGACAAGACGACGAGGAACTCTTCGAGTATGCCATGCACCCGTCGCAGTATGAGGCTTACAAGAGCGGCAAGGCCAAACAGGACTTCCTGGCCGACCTGCAAAAGAGACGCGAGGCTGCCGCCGCACCGGCCGGCGCAGGAAGCGCACCGGCACAGCCTTCTACCGTTACCGTCACCGTGAACGGACAATCTTACAAGGTGGACATCGCCTACGGAGAACAGGCCGCACCGGCCCAGACATCTGCCGCGCCGACGGCACAACCCGCCGCAGCCACGGGCGAAGGCGAAGACATCCCGGCTCCGTTGGAAGGCAAGTTCTATCGCGTGAAAAACACGGAAGAAACGCCGAAGCAACCGGGCGACCGTGTAAAAGCGGGCGACATCCTGGGTTACATCGAGGCTATGAAGACCTATAATGCCATCCGTGCCGAATTCGACGGCACCATCACGGCCATCTTGGTCAACTCCGGCGATGCCGTGGAAGAAGACGACGTAATCATGAAAATAGCCAAGCAGTAAATTATGGAACAGTTAACAGATATATTCAATAAACTATACCAGATGACGGCTTTCAGCAATATCATTGCCGACCCGTCGTTCCTCATCATGTATGCGCTGGCTTTCGTCCTGCTCTACTTAGGTATAGTGAAAAAGTACGAACCGCTGTTGCTCGTGCCTATCGCGTTCGGGGTGTTGCTGGCCAACTTCCCGGGCGGCGAGATGGGGGTCATACAAGCGGACTCGCAAGGGATGGTCACGCTGGCCAACGGCAGCAAAGCCAACATCTGGGAAATGCCGTTGCACGACATCGCCCATGAATTCGGCCTGATGAACTTCCTCTATTACATGCTTATCAAAACCGGTTTCCTTCCGCCCGTCATCTTTATGGGAGTGGGTGCTCTGACCGACTTCGGCCCGATGCTGCGCAACCTGCGCCTGTCCATCTTCGGAGCCGCCGCCCAATTCGGCATCTTTGCCGTGTTGCTAGTAGCCATCCTGATGGGTTTCACACCGCAGGAAGCCGCCTCGCTCGGTATCATCGGTGGCGCCGACGGCCCGACGGCCATCTTCACGACCATCAAACTGGCTCCCCACCTGCTCGGTCCCATTGCCATTGCAGCCTATTCCTATATGGCGCTCGTTCCGGTCATCATCCCGTTGGTGGTGAAACTGACCTGCACGAAGAAGGAGTTGATGATTAACATGAAGGAACAGGAAAAATTGCATCCGTCTACCACGGAAATCAAAAACCTGCGTGTCCTGAAAATCATCTTCCCGATTGCCGTCACGACGGTAGTAGCCTTGTTCGTCCCCACGGCAGTGCCCCTCATCGGTATGCTGATGTTCGGTAACCTGCTGAAAGAAATCGGTGCCGACACTTCGCGCCTGTTCGATGCGGCTTCCAACTCCATCATGAACGCGGCTACCATCTTCCTGGGACTCTGCGTAGGCGGTACCATGACCGTGGATGCGTTCCTCAACATGCAGACGATAGGCATCGTCATCGGCGGATTCCTCGCCTTTGCGTTGTCCATTGCTTCCGGCATCGCCATGGTGAAAATCTTCAACCTTTTCAGCAAGAAGAAAATCAATCCGCTCATCGGTGCCACCGGACTGAGTGCCGTACCCATGGCCAGTCGCGTTTGCAACGAAATCGCCACCAAATATGATGTGAAAAACCATGTGTTGAACTACTGCATGGCCTCCAACATCTCCGGTGTCATCGGGTCAGCCGTGGCAGCCGGCGTGCTGATCTCCTTCTTGGGATAAGACAGTTGCAAACCGGATAAACAAAGAAGACAGAAGAACATAAGGATAAGATTTTGTCCTTATGTTCTTCTGTCTTTAAAAGAAGTAAAATCAAAGATGTATCACCTCCACTCACATCGGCAACCCAACAGATTAAAAAACGGGTTATTCTGTTTCCGTATGCTCCGAACCATTTTGCTTTTTAACCCGTTTTACAGTATGCTTTATTTTACCAATCAAAAAGTTGAGTTCTAAAATAGACTCTGTTTCTGCCGTTTCCAAGTCGGGCATCACTATGTCTGAAAGCATCTCACCGAAATGTTTCATTTTAGATTGCTGTACGTGGCTGTCTGTTTCCTGATGCAAAGTACGAAGTTCCCGTTTCAGTTGACGTACATTGGCAAATGTTTCTATTATAGCAAACGTCGCATTCACAGCCTTCTTGCTTTTCAATATAGTAGCCAACATATACAATCCTCTCTCCGTGAATACGGCAGGCAAGACACGACTTTTAGACGATATTTTTGCGGTCGGATTTTTCGACCGCAAAAATATCATTTCCTCACGTGTCAACCGAAACATGTAAGTGGACGGGAACTTATCCGGATTATTTTTCACAGCCTCGTTCACTCGTTTGGTTTCCACACCATACAAATCTGCTATATCCGCATCTAATATCACCACCGTCTCACGCACGGTCATTATTTTACTGCGAACCTGCTCAAACATATTGCCTGTCGGCAGTCCCACATCAGTATGCTGCAAAGTATTCTTATCCATTTCCATTTTTTATGTCAGTCCTGATAATACACCCTCTTCACCCGGGCACTGACTCCCGTCAGGATTTCGTAGGGTATCGTACCCACAGCGTCGCTCAGCACCGTCACCGGCAGATCATCGCCGAAGATGATGGCGGTATCGCCCTCACGGCAATCTATGTCCGTCACGTCTATCATGCAGACATCCATGCAAATGTTGCCCACATACGGGGCACGCCGTCCGTTGACCAGACAATACGCACGGCCGCAACCTAATTTGCGGTCCAAGCCGTCGGCATAACCGATGGGCAGGGCTGCAATCCGACTGTCACGCATCAAACGCCCTTTGCGGCTGTATCCCACCGTATCTTCCTTCGGCACTTCGTGTATCTGGAGAATCGTGGTCTTGAGCGTACTGATATTATGGAGAATCTCATTATTCCGGGAATTGATGCCGTAGAGTCCCAAACCGAGACGTACCATCTCCAAATGACGATCCGGGAAATGTTCAATCCCCGCACTGTTGCAGATATGACGCAGAATCTTGTGACTATAAGCCTGCTGAAGCTGCGCACTGCCTTTCAGGAACAATTCATACTGACGGGCGGAAAAGGCATCGAAATCGTCGCTGTCGCTCCCGACGAAATGGGAAAATACGGAACGGGGAATCACAGCCGACTGGCGTTTCAACCGCTCCACCAGCAACGGCATATCCTTTTCCGGGTCGAACCCTAACCGGTGCATGCCCGTGTCTAATTTCACATGGATGGGAAAATGGGTCACCCCTTCTTTCTCCGCCTCGTGAATCAAGGCCTCCAACAAACGGAAACTGTACACCTCCGGTTCAAGGTCGTACTCGAACAAGGTCGGGAAACTGCTCATCTCCGGATTCATAATCATGATATTCGCCGTAATGCCGGCCTTCCGCAGGTCCACACCTTCGTCGGCCACGGCCACGGCCAGATAATCCACCTGATGATCCTGAAGGGTTTTGGCAATCTCCACAGCACCGGCCCCGTAAGCCGACGCCTTTACCATACATACCATCTTCGTCTCCGGCTTCATGAAACTGCGGTAATAGTTCAAATTATCCACTACGGCATTCAAATTAACCTCCAATGTCGTTTCGTGTACCTTCAAGGCCAAGTGTTCCGTCAAAACGTCAAAACGGAAAGACCTTGCCCCTTTGATGAGAATCACTTCGTCGTGCAACGTGTCCAACACACCGCTGCCCAACAATTCATCCGTTGAACGATAAAAACATGCCTCCATGCCGAACAGACCTTGTACGGCAGACAAGCACGGACCGACTCCTATGAACTTCTCCACACCGCGCATAGCCACCAAACGGGCCACGCGGCCATACAAATCCTCAGGCGCACCGCCAGCCTGCTCGATATCACTCAAAATCAACGTACGTTTCCGCCCCGCACAATCGGGACGACGGTTCATGAAGTCGAGGGCGATATCCAAAGAATTATAATCCGAATTGTAACTGTCGTTAATGAGCGTACAACCCGATCGGCCTTCTTTCACCTCCAGGCGCATGGCCACCGGTTCGAGTACGGCCATCCTTGCGGCAATCGTCTCGGGACTCATCCCCAAATGCAAGCATACGGCCAGGCAGGACACGGAATTGGCCAACGAAGCCTCGTCGATAAAAGGAATAGAACAAGCAGCCTCCTTACCTTTATATATATAGGACACAACCGTCTCTGCCTCCCGCTTTTCCACCGATGCGATATATAAAGGTACATCGCGCCGCTGCCGCGACCATGCAAAATATTCTCCTTTGAAAGCCGAACGGTTGACGCAACCGACTACGCGCGCATCGTCCATATCGTACACCAGGACTTTGGCATCCTTGAACAACTTCAACTTCTCCAAACACTTTTGCTCATACGAAGTGAAATTCTCCTGATGCGCATCGCCCAAGCAAGTAAAAACCCCTATGGTCGGCTGAATCACCGACTGCAAAGCTTCCATCTCTCCCGGCTCGGAAATTCCGGCTTCAAAAAGTCCTACTTCGCTTCTCTCATCCAGATTCCATACGGACAAAGGCACTCCGATTTGGGAATTGTAGCTCCTCGGCGAACGGGTGACGTTCTTTTCAGGGGACAACAACTGGTAAAGCCACTCCTTGACCACGGTCTTCCCATTACTTCCGGTTATACCCACCACCGGAATGTCGAAGGCCTCGCGATGACGTTCGGCCAAGCGTTGCAAAGCTTTCAGCGGACTGACCACTTGCAGGAAATTGGCATCGGGACAGGATGTCATGTCTTCCGGCAAACGACTGACCACAAAAGAGCGTACCCCCCGACGATAAAGTTCGGGAATATAACGGTGCCCGTCGTTACGACGGCTTTCCAACGCAAAAAACAAAGTATCTTCAGGGAAACACAAAGAACGGCTATCCGTTAGAATCCATCGGACTTCCACCGCTTCGCTACCCCACAAATGAGCGCCGACGAGCGAAGCTATTCTTTCTAATGTATAAGACATAATCCTCAATATTTTAGCAGATCTTTCAATCTTCCGTACTCGGTTGTATCGGCTAATTTCGGGTATTTTTCAGTAAGTAGTTCCATCTTTAACATAGTTTGACGCAGGAAGTCCCGATAAGCCGCCGATTCCGGATGCAACGGACGGTGGGACAAAGCCTTGGCCACAGCCTCCCATTCCGCCATGAAGCTTCGTGTTTCCACCGGGAAACAGACTTCCGAGAAACGTTCCCAAATATACTCTACCGCCACCTCGGACGGGTGCAGCATGTCTGCCGCATAAAACCGGTAATCCCTCAACTCATCCAGCACGATTTCGTAAGCCGGGAAATAGAAACAACGTCCCTCGTGCGCACGACATATCCCGTCTACGGCCAACAACAGCACGGCTTTCCCCAACCGGCTGCCATGGAAACCATATTTGGCATAACGGTAGGGACTGACCGTAAAAACGATTTGCAGGGACGGATTGACCTGCCAAAGAGCCTCCAATGCCTCTCCGAGTACCTCCTTCGCCCCCTCCACGTCCAACTGCTCTTCCGTAAACCGCGCCCCGGGCTGCTTATGGCAATTCGCAACCACCCGCCCGTTGTCATTCAGACGGTAATAACGGTTCGTACCTAAAGTAAGGAACAAGACTTTCAGCGACCTGAACCGGGCAGCTTCTTCACGGCGCACGTTTTCCAGACGGGCACGGCATTCCTCACGGTTCTCCGCAGAAAAGGAACTGTCATTCAACCAACTGTGCCACAGTCCTCCCGATTCGAAAAAAATATCCTCAGGCAACGGCTCCACGGTAGCCATCGCCCTGCACCACGCGGCTATACTCAACGGATTGTACAATACCCCGAACGGGTTGGCATGCGCATCCAGTCCCGACTGCACCATACGCCGGCCGATATGGTCGGCAAAGCAAGACCCCAACAGGGTAAGCCCGTCTCCAGGACGGATATGCAATCCCTTCATCCCTGTTTCTACTGTGGTACGAAACTTCATATCTCACATTCGTTAAATGTCAAAACGGTATTTTTTCCTGCAAAAGTAAGCAAGATATATGAAATTATGCTAATTTTGCATGAACTAAATCAAGCTGATGACAAACAAAAATACATATAACCTTTTGTCGCAAATCAATATCCCGGCCGACTTGCGCCGATTGCCCATAGACAAATTGCCGCAAGTATGCGAAGAACTGCGCCGCGACATCATCGACGAGCTGGCAGACAATCCGGGACATTTCGCTTCCAGCTTAGGCGTCGTGGAGCTGACGGTCGCTTTGCATTATGTGTACGACACGCCTTACGACCGCATCGTATGGGATGTCGGACATCAGGCATACGGCCATAAGATACTGACAGGACGCAGGGAACGTTTCTCGACCAACAGGAAGCTGCACGGGCTGAAACCTTTCCCCTCTCCTTCCGAAAGCGAATACGACACGTTCACCTGCGGACATGCTTCCAATTCCATCTCCGCCGCTTTGGGCATGGCGGTGGCCTCGGCCAATCAGGATGAAAAAAGAAGGCACATCATTGCCGTCATCGGCGACGGTTCGATGAGTGGCGGTCTGGCTTTCGAAGGACTGAACAATGCTTCTTCTACCCCGAACGACATTCTCATCATCCTGAACGACAATAATATGAGCATAGACCGCAGTGTAGGAGGAATGAACCATTATTTCCACCAACTCCACACCAGCAGCCTCTATAACCGCCTGCGTTTCGCCGCTTCCCGTAAATTATTCAACTGGGGTTGGCTCAACGAGGACCGCCGGAAGCAACTCATCCGTTTCAACAACTCGCTGAAATCGCTTATCAGCAACCAGCAGAACGTATTCGAAGGTATGAACATACGCTACTTCGGCCCCAGCGACGGTCATGACGTCATCGAACTGGTGCATACGCTCCGGGTCCTGAAAGACATGAAAGGTCCTAAACTTTTTCATATACACACCGTCAAAGGCAAAGGATTCAAACCGGCGGAGAAGGCGGCAGACATCTGGCACGCACCGGGCAAATTCGACAAGGAGACCGGCGAACGCATACAGACGGACACGAGCAACCTGCCTCCACGTTACCAAGACGTCTTCGGACAGACCTTGCTCGAACTGGCCCGGATGAACCCGAAAATCATCGGGGTGACGCCTGCCATGCCGTCGGGATGCTCGATGAATGTCCTAATGAAGGAGATGCCGGACCGGGCTTTCGATGTAGGTATCGCCGAAGGACACGCCGTCACCTTCTCCGGTGGCATGGCGCAAGACGGCCTCATCCCGTTCTGCAACATTTATTCCTCCTTTGCCCAACGAGCCTATGACAATCTCATCCACGACATTGCGATAGAACGCCTTAACGTGGTGTTATGTTTGGACCGCGCAGGACTGGTGGGTGAAGACGGTCCCACGCATCATGGAGCATTCGACTTGGCCGCACTCCGTCCCATCCCCAACCTCATCCTGTCTTCCCCACTCAACGAGAAAGAACTGCGCCTGCTCATGTACACGGCACAGCTCCCAAACCAAGGCCCATTCGTCATCCGCTACCCGCGCGGACGGGGTGTGCTGACCGACTGGCAATGTGATTTTGAAGCCATCGAAGTGGGGAAAGGACAACTTCTTAAAGAAGGAAAAGACATCGCACTGCTTTCGTTAGGCCCCATCGGCAATACGGCGGCAGAGGCCATCCGCCTGTTCGAGCAGCAACAGGCACAAGAAGGGCATCCTCTCACGGTAGCCCATTATGACATGCGTTTCCTCAAGCCGTTGGATGAAAACATCTTATACGAAGTTGGAAGGCATTTCTCCCGAATCATCACGATAGAAGACGGAGTCATCCGTGGAGGATTAGGGTCTGCCGTATTGGAATATATGTCCGACCACGGTTTCTTCCCTAAAGTAACACGGATGGGACTGCCCGATTATTTCGTAGAACACGGCACGGTGGAACAACTACGGCAAATCGTCGGAATCGACCGGGATGCCATTGTATCACAACTCCGTTCCATTTCACAAAAGTAAATCCATGAAGATTATCATTGCCGGTGCCGGGGCTGTAGGCACACATTTAGCACAACTCTTAGCCAAAGAGAGCCAGAATATCACGTTGATAGACGAAAGCGAAGACAAACTTTCAAAAGTCGCCGACAACGTAGACCTCATGACCCTCAATGTAAAACCGACTTCTATCAGCGGCCTGAAAGAAGCCGGTGCCGCACATGCCGAATTGTTCATCGCCGTCATGCCCGACGAAATGAAAAATATCACCTGTTGCATGCTGGCCCATACACTGGGAGCGCAGAAAACAGTAGCCCGTATCGACAATGCGGAATACTTGGATGAAGAATACAAAACCTTTTTTAAAAACATGGGAATCAGCTCCCTCATCTTCCCGGAAATACTGGCCGCACGGGATATCATAGAAGGTATCAAACACAGTTGGGTCAGACAGTGGTGGGAAGTGCACGACGGGGCACTCGTCATGCTGGGCATCAAGTTGCGTGAAACCGCTGAAATCCTCAACATCCCGCTGAAAATACTGTGCGGCCCGGACACTTGTTACCATGTCGTGGCTATCAAACGAGACGACATGACCATCATCCCGAACGGCGATGCCACGCTCCAACTGGGCGACATCGTGTATTTCATGACCACGAAGAAATACATTCCTTACATCCGCAAGATTGTAGGTAAAGAGCATTATGAAGACGTGAAAAACGTCATGATTATGGGAGGCGGACGCACGGCCATGCACACCGCCCTGAATGTCCCGGGGTACATGGAAGTGAAAATCATAGAAAGCGACCCCGCCCGCTGCAACGAGCTGAACGAGGCTTTAGGAGACAGCGACGTGATGGTTATCAACGGAGACGCACGCGACTCTTCGCTACTGATTACGGAAGGCATACAGCACACACAAGCTTTCGTGGCCCTGACCGGACAAAGCGAAAGCAACATTCTGGCTTGCCTTACGGCCAAACGGCTGGGAGTGCGGAAAACCGTGGCGTTAATAGACAATCTGGACTATATCTCCATGGCCGAAAGATTGGATATCGGCACCATCATCAACAAAAAGACGATTGCCGCCAGTCATATTTACCAGATGATGTTGGATTCGGACGTTACCAACGTGAAATGCCTGACCGTGGCCGACGCCGATGTGGCTGAGTTTGAAGTAAAAGCCGGAGCCAGGGTCACCAAGAAACCCGTGAAAGACCTCGGCCTTCCCACCGGAGTTACTATCGGCGGACTGGTACGTCGCGGCGAAGGTATGCACGTAAACGGTATGACCCAAATTCAGGAAGGCGACAGTGTGGTCGTATTCTGCCAAAACATGTTCATTAAGAAGCTGGATAAATATTTTGCGTAGTCCCGGCATCCATGCGGTCTAACAAACGCCGGATGTCCCGTTCAAGCAATTTATAAGGCGGTGCATCCTTAAAGCCTACATTCTTCCGAAGCATGTCTTCCACGGAATTCTGGCTATGTTGATAACACGACAATTCGTTTTGCCGCTGTGTGTCGTGCTCGGCCAAATTACGGATTTCACGCTCACGTTCTTTACGCAGCAAAATACAAACAGGATCCAGCAAAGGGGAAATCACGTTGTCGAACAACGTATGTCCCTGAATATACAAATAAGTCGTCTCCGGAGTGACCCCCAAATCCAATAGCTCCGTCTTCAACATCTCGTAATCTTTTTTCGCTTGTGGGAAATGGCGCTGCAGCCAAGCTATCTTCCGGTTGACCCTCCGCCGCACAAGTTCCAATGTCTGTTCGGGATGGTACACATTAATATCACTGAAACTCACATGATTGCCAAACTCCGTCAAAGTAAACTCCCGGTAATGGTTCCGCCGGTATACCCAAACCGACCATACGAATAACGGCCAGATGATTTGGGAATACTCTTGCATGAAACTCTCAAAATCTACAATCTGACGGTCGTTGAGCGTGGCCATCACACAGACACGGTGCAACGTCGCCGCATAACACTGGTAGTTCTCGATGGCGTATGCGTAAGTATGGAACACGAAAGGATTTTTGTTAATCAGCCGTGAGGTCGGCGTGGCCCCCTGCAACAAATAATCGTAGTCCGCATCGACGCAGGCTATCATATAATTTCCCAGTTGAGGGCCGAGCTTGTTCGTCAACACCAGTTTTTTCCCTTTGCCCAACGTACTGCGGGAAGGCAGCATGATTTCAAAATAACGGCTGTCATCCTCGAAATCATCCAATACGGTCCGCCAGAAGAACACATCATCGTAACTTTCCACATACACCACGATTTTCTGCCGTGCCGTTTTGGGTTTCAACCTCTGCGCCGCTCCCAGATACAAAGAAGTCAGGTTCTCAGACAATCTCTTGGCCATAACGCTCCCCTCCCTTCCTCAGAAAATTATTGTGTAATGTCGGTCACTTCCGTCACGGCATCCATCCATCCGTTCATGATCATGGCCGGTGAATGCGTCGTCAGGATGATTTGGACATTCGGATTCAACTGACGTATCAGCGTAATCAACTTCTGTTGCCACTCCACATGCAGGCTGATTTCCGGTTCGTCCATGAATAGCACGTAGGGCTGACGGTCTTCCACCAATACGGTCAACAAAATCACGAGCATCTGCTTCTCGCCGGAAGAGAGTTTGTAAGGCGAAAGTATCTCACCGAACTGCTCCAGTTGTATCTCATTGCTGCTGCGGACGATTTTCTTTCCGGTCTCGCTGAACAGCTCGTCCACCATATCTTGAAACTGCACCCGAGCCTGAGCCGCCATTTTCGCCTTTTCCCGTGCCTCGGGGTCGCCGCTCGTCAGCAATGCAATCATACGGTTGCCCACATTGACCTGATAGTCCAGGAAACGCCGCTGCAAGAGATAAAGCTGCCAGTCCAGCTCGGTAGCCACCCTGTCATCCGCTAATTTTTCCAGCAAATTGCTGTGAACCAAAGGACGGTCGAAGCTCCGCACCACATCGAACCTTACCGTCACGGCGTCTGCCGGTTCGTATGTCAGTTTCACATCGGGCTTGGCCGGACATCCGTCTTTGACCACCTGCAAAAGCCTTAATATCACTTTGTTCAGAATCGTACTCTTGCCGACCCCGTTCACACCGCTCAGGATATTCACCTTACGGTTCAATTCCCACACGATATGCTTCTGCCCGCTCCAAAGCGAGTCGATCTCGATACGCCGTATGTACTCACCTATCTTATCCATAGTCTGCGTTTTTCAGAATCCTTCTTACCCGAAGATAGCGAATGGTCATGCCGAATCCTATCTTCGCCTTAGCAAAGATAAGTGTTCCCATAGAAAGAAGCAACGGAAAGATGCTAAAATTTGTGATGAAAGCACTAACTTTGCAGTTGTTTTTCCGATACATGTAATTTCAAGAAAGATGTATAAAGATAAAAACCTGACAGGCCACCTTTGTATGTTTGCGGCCTGTGCGGCGTGGGGACTGATGTCACCCTTAGGCAAAGATGCCATGGCACATGGCATCAGCGGATTGGCATTGGTAAGTTTCCGGGCGGTCGGCGCAGCTTTATGCTTTTGGCTCACTTCCCTTCTCGGCCGACATAAAGAAGATGTCGCTCCCCGGGACTTACTGATGTTTTTCTTTGCCGGTATGCTGGCCATCGTGTTCAACCAATGTTGCTTTACGATAGGGCTATCCCTGACATCCCCGGTCAACGCCAGCATCGTCACCACCACCCTTCCCATCGTGACCATGATTCTGGCCGCCCTGTTCCTGAAAGAACCGGTGACCAACAAAAAGGTCTTGGGGATTTTTTGCGGAGCCATCGGCGCCCTGCTGCTCATTTTAGGCAACGGGCACGCAGCCCAGAATGGCAACGGCAACCTGACGGGCGACCTGCTGTGTCTTACCGCCCAATGCAGCTTTGCCGTCTACCTGACCATATTCAAGAAACTGATACAAAAATATACAGTGGTGACTTGTATGAAATGGATGTTCACTTACGCCACCATCGTCATCCTGCCTTTCACTTATAAGGACCTGGCCATACTGCCATGGGCTGAAATCCCGGCAACCACTTGGTTTGAAACAGCCTTTGTGGTCTTCGTGGCTACTTATCTGGCTTATATCATGATGATGACAGGACAGAAACTGCTGCGCCCCACCATCGTGAGCATGTACAACTACGTGCAACCCATCGTGGCCTGTATCGTCAGCGTAGCCACAGGGCTAGGAGTATTCGGATGGAGTCAGGGGGCAGCCGTCCTTTTGGTTTTCGGAGGTGTATGGTTGGTCACCCAAAGCAAAAGCCGTGCCGACCTGAAAACAGAACATCCATCCCATACTGATCCCGAATCCTGAACCGCCATGCCCACATCATCCATCTTATGGCTCCAACAGCAACGCCACCTGCTCGAGCTGGAATACGAATACGAAAAGGCGCAGTTCCGCGCCCAAACGGAAACGGCCGGCGTAACCCGTAAAATCAAACAAGGACTATGTTGGTATCCGCTCTGCTTAGGACGAAGTTACTACAACTCGCTCAACCAATTAGTCATAGAGGTGGAACGCACGGAATACACGGACACAGACCACGGGTTCGAACCGGGAAAACAAGTATGCTTCTTCACTCAAGACGCTTCCGGAGACTTACGACGAAACGGGCACGGCGGCCAACTGCATTATTTTCACTTCACCGGCACCGTAAGTTTCGTAGACGGCAACATGATGGCGGTAGTCCTACCGGACATGGAAGCCCTTTCGCATCTGAAAGAAGACGGCCGCATCGGCGTGCAACTTTACTTGGACGAGACTACCTACCGCCTGATGTTCGAAGCCCTGGACCGGGTGAGCGCCGCACGGCACGGCCGCTTGGCCGAACTGCGCGACATTTTTCACGGCACAGCGCAGGCCGGACATTTCTCCTTCCAGCCGATACGTTTCCCTTGGCTGAACCCCACGCAAGAAACTGCCGTCAACGAAGTGTTACGCGCCAAAGACGTGATGATCGTGCACGGCCCTCCGGGAACGGGCAAGACCACCACCCTTGTGGAAGCCATCTACGAGACGCTCCACCGCGAAAGCCAAGTATTGGTATGCGCCCAAAGCAACATGGCCGTAGACTGGATTTCGGAGAAACTGACCGACCGGGGTGTGGCTGTGCTGCGCGTGGGCAACCCTTCGCGCGTGAATGACAAGATGTTGTCGTTCACCTACGAACGGCGTTTCGAAGCACACCCTTCTTACCCTTCGCTTTGGGCCATCCGCAAAGCCATCCGCGACCTGTACGCCCACCGCCCGTCGTCGGGGCGTGAAGCCTTTCACCAAAAGGTAGCCCGCCTGCGCGACCGAGCTACCGAACTGGAAATCGCCATCAATGAAAGCCTGTTCAACGAAGCGCGGGTCATTGCCTGCACGTTGGCAGGCAGTGCCAACCGCGTACTGGCGGGTAAGAAATTCCCTACCCTGTTCATCGACGAAGCCGCCCAAGCCCTCGAAGCTTCCTGTTGGATTGCCATCCAAAAGGCTGGACGCGTCATCCTGGCCGGCGACCATCGCCAACTTCCTCCCACCGTGAAATGTCCCGAGGCCCTGAAGGGCGGACTGGACCGCACGCTGATGGAAACCATTGCCGCCCGACATCCTTCTGCGGTCAGCCTGCTCCGCACGCAATACCGCATGAACGATGCCATCATGCGCTTCTCCAGCGAATGCTTTTACGACGGAAAGGTGGAAAGTGCCCCGGAAGTGAAATACAGGGGCATTCTGGACTGGGACACGCCAATGGAATGGATAGACACGGCAGACGAGGAACAGACCGCCCCATACCTGACGGAAGAACCTTCCGGCGCAGTGTGTGCACCAGCTCTCCCGGCGGTTGAGGTACCCGACTTCGGAGAAACCCGCAATCCGGACAGCACCAGCCGCTCCAATCCCGAGGAGGCACGGCTCACCCTGAACATCCTGAAAGCCTATTTCCAAAAGATAGGCAAGGAAAGGATATTGGCGGAACGCATCTACACCGGTATCATATCCCCTTACAAAGGCCAAGTGCAACTGTTGCGCGCCTTGCTCCGCCGGGATGCCTTTTTCAAACCCTATCGCCACCTGCTGAGCGTAAACACCGTAGACGGGTTCCAAGGACAGGAACGCGATGTCATCCTCATTAGTCTGGTGCGGAGCAACGAGAACGGACAAATCGGCTTCTTGCACGACCTGCGCCGTATGAACGTAGCCATCACGCGAGCTCGCATGAAACTTATTCTCGTGGGCAACAGCCATACGCTATGCCGTACACCGTTCTATAAACTGCTGCACAGTTACATCAAATCATTAGACGCCCAATGATATCCCGCTCCCACGAGGATACTAAAAACCGCCTGTTATCCTCACGACAACAGGCGGTCCAACCTTAACTAATCAAAATATACTTTCCCATACGGAAAGCCTATTTCATTCGATTCTCCACTACTTCCCAATTAATGATCTGCCACAAAGCTGCGATATGGTCTGCACGCCGATTGCGATAGTCTACGTAGTAGGCATGCTCCCAAACATCGAATCCCAACAAGGGCACATAGCCCATCGTCACAGGATTTCCACCATTAGGGCATTGTACGATAACCAATTCGCCTTTCTCGTTTTGTGCCAGCCAAGCCCAACCCGAACCGAATAAACCGGTGGAGGCTGCCGCCATCTTCTCCTTGAATTCGTCAAAGCTTCCGAATGCAGTCCGGATGGCCTTGTCTAACTTGCCTTCCGGCACTGCCGGGCCTCCAGCCCCCACCGGACGGAACTGTTCAAAATACAGTGTATGGTTGAGCACCTGGCCCGCATTGTTAAACAACGGACCGGCCGGTGCATGGCGTACGATTTCTTCCAGATTCATCTTCTCATACTCGGTGTCTTTCACCAACGTATTCAACGTATTCACGTATGCCTGTAAATGCTTGCCATAGTGATAATCTATGGTTTCCTTGCTGATAACAGGTTCTAAAGCATTGGTCTCGTAAGGTAATTGAGGCAGCGAAAATACGGCCGTCATAGAAGTGATAATAATTTGCGTCAACATGATTTCTTCATTTTTTAATTAATATATTGGGTTTAGTATGCTTCCTTTCCATCTCTCACATATCCGGGAATCTCATATCACAAAGGTATGTTTAATTTTTCACAAGAACAAACTTTTCACTTCATATTTTCCCAAAATTATATTTTGAGAAGAAATATGGATTTTCAGCCGCATAAAATACAGCTTTATTATTTTTTGTGTACATTTGTTCACTGATTCTAAAATATCAAGTTTATGGACTTTAAAGAAATCTGCAAGGCACGTTATTCCGTGCGTGCCTACAAGCCGGATGCCATTCCGGCAGAGAAAATGGAATATATCAAAGAATGCACGCGTCTGGCTCCCTCGGCAGTCAACAAGCAGCCGTGGAAATTCATCCTCTTCACCGGCGAAGACGACCGCGCACGCATGCAGCAATGCTACGACAAGGAATGGTTCCGCGAGGCTCCGGCTTATATCTTGGTCTGCGAAAATCACGGGGCGGCCTGGACACGGCGATATGACGAGAAAAACCATGCCGACATCGACGTGGCCATCGCCATAGAACATTTGTGCCTGGCGGCAGCCGAACAGGGGTTGGGCACCTGCTGGGTGTGCAACTTCCGCGTGCAACTCTGCCAAGAACTTTTCAAACTGCCCGAAGAGTGGTATCCGGCGGCCAACATCCCCATCGGCTATCCGGCCACACCGGACATCCCTGAAAAGACACGTAAGGCGACGGCCGAAATATGGGAAGACCGCTAAGATCGGTCCAAGGGCATAAAGATTTACAAACGCCTCCCACAGGAGGACTGAAAAACAACATGCTGAAAACAAAAAATCAATCTCAGCCAAACGATTTTTCATTCGGCTGAGATTGATTTTTCATTTGGCGCAAAGAAATTCACGACTCTGCGCAAAACATTAAACCCCTGAATGACAACCTTATACAGAATCGCATTCAGGGATTTCGCTTTTCATCCGGAAACCTTACAAGAAAAGTTCCCGAAAATATTCCTTACGCCACCTTTTCGAGCTTCTTCATGATGGAGAAAATGAACAGGGCTGAAAGCAGACAAAGCACGATGAGCACGCTCCACACCATCCACAACTCGATGCCGCCCCACAGGTAACCGATGATGGACACCATGTAATTGCCGATGGCCGTGGCCACGAACCAGCCACCCATCATCATACCCTTATACTTCGGGGGAGCCACTTTCGACACGAAAGAAATGCCCATGGGCGACAACAATAACTCGGCAAACGTCAAGACAAGATAAGTGGAAATGAGCAGGTTGGGCGAAACCAAGTTGACATCGGCACCCTGTGCCAACGCATCGGGCGTAGGCAGCCCCATGGAACCGAATGCCATGACACCGAAACCGCAGGCGGCAATCAGCATCCCCACCCCGATTTTACGGGGTGCCGAGGGCTCCTTTCCTTTCTTGGCCAAGAAACCGAATATCGCCAACGAAACCGGCGTCAAGGCCACCACGAAGAACGGGTTGAACTGTTGGAAAATCTGCGGCAGGATCTCCACCTCGGCATCGCTTGCTGCATACTGCCCCGCCAGAACGCCTACGGAAGCTACTGCCACCAGACCGGAAACCAGTTTGCCGCGGCCTGTCCTGCTTTGGAAGAGAGAGAACATGGCATACACCAAAGCAATAATCAGCACCAAATTGAACACATTAAACGTCATGCCCAACAAGCCCGAAGCCGAAGCCTGCGTATAATCGCGTGCGAAGAACGTAAGCGTCAAGCCGTTCTGGTGGAAAGCCATCCAGAAAAAGAGCACCACGGCAAACACAAGACAAAGCGCGGTGATGCGTTGGCGCGTCTCGGCCGGAGACAGTTCCTCCACGGGTACATGCCCGTCAGATGCCGTCTTCGCGTTATAATCGGCATGCTTGAAAGTGCTGCGGAAGCCATAGTATATAAGGATGGACACGATAAGCGAAACACATGCCACGGCAAAGCCGTAATTGTAAGCTTCGGACAACTTTTCGATGTAACTCTGACAGAAAACCGCCGTGTCACCCGTGAATCCCTGTGCGGCCTTGAGCGACTCCAACGTGGCGGCAGACTGTGCCGTCATTCCCGCCGCATTATCCATATACTGGTGGGCAAGGGCAGGAATCTGTGCATTATAAGTGAAGCCGTTCATGCCCAACACGTAATTAGTCATCTTGGTGGCCGCCGTGGGGGCAAACAGCGCACCGATGTTGATGGCCATGTAGAAGAGGCTAAACGCCGTGTCGCGCTTGTCCCTGTACTCTGGCGCATCATAGAGGTTGCCGACCATGACTTGCAGGTTGCCTTTGAAAAGTCCCGTGCCGCAAGCAATCAATGCCAACGCACCGAACATCATGGACTTTCCGGCCACATCAGCACCCGTCGGGACCGCTAACAACAAGTAACCGATGAACATGATGAATATACCGAGCGTGACCATCTTGCCGAACCCGTACTTGTCGGCCAACATTCCACCAAAAAGCGGCACAAAATAAACCGCCCCGAGGAACACGCCGAAAATTGTGGATGTCTCACCGGCCGAGTATCCGAATTTCGCCTGTAAGAACAACGTGAAAATGGCCAGCATCGTGTAGTAACCGAAACGCTCGCCCGTATTGGCCAGCGCCAATGCATAAAGACCTTTAGGTTGACCTTCGAACATAACTTAAAATGTTTTTAATAGTGAATAATTTTAATCGCAAAGATAACATTTAATTTTTGCTTTCCACCCCATTTTGAGGCTTTAGTATCGTTTTTCCCCCATATCCACAAACATTTTATCATTTCCAACCTCCGCATAAAAACGTTTTTTAGCAATTTATTAGAGTTTGTGACATAAAAGGGCTATCTTTGCACTTCCTTAAAAACAATCAGGATATACAAATCCAAAATAACCAGATTATGAGCAAATTTGAATTCAAGCCTAAACTATTCCTTGACTTGAGAGAGTACAACAAAGAAAAGCTGACGGCAGACATCATGGCCGGCCTCATAGTGGGCATCGTAGCCCTGCCATTGGCCATAGCCTTCGGCATTGCATCCGGCGTGACACCTGAGAAGGGCATCATCACGGCCATCATTGCCGGACTGGCCGTGTCCCTGTTCGGCGGGAGCCGTGTGCAAATCGGCGGCCCGACGGGTGCTTTTATCGTCATCATCTATGGTATCATCCAGCAATACGGCGAAGCGGGCCTGCTCGTGGCTACCGTCATGGCCGGTGTGTTCCTGATTCTGCTGGGCGTATTCCATCTGGGTACCATCATCAAATACATCCCCTATCCCATCGTGGTTGGCTTTACCAGCGGAATTGCCGTGACCATTTTCACGACGCAAATCAAAGACCTTTTCGGACTGACCATCGACAACGTGCCGGCCGATTTTATAGAGAAATGGATCGTGTACATCCGCCACTTCGGCAGCTTGGACGTATGGTCCACCGTCGTGGGTATAGTCAGCGTGGCCATTATCGCCCTCTCTCCCAAATTGACCCACAAGATTCCGGGTTCGCTCATTGCCATCATCGTAATGACCGTGGGAGTCTATCTGCTGAAACAATACGGCATAGCGACGCAAGTGGAAACCATCGGCGACCGCTTTATGATTAAAGCCGAACTTCCGGGCATGAACGTACCCGAACTGAATTGGGAAAGCATCAAACAACTGATGGCTCCGGCCATCACCATCGCCATATTGGGAGCCATCGAATCGCTGCTCTCGGCCACCGTGGCCGACGGCGTCATCGGCGACCATCACGACTCGAATCAGGAATTGGTGGGACAGGGCATCGCCAACATCCTCTCCCCCATCTTCGGTGGTATCCCTGCCACCGGTGCCATCGCCCGTACCATGACGAATATCAATAACGGGGGACGCACCCCCGTGGCCGGAATCGTGCATGCCGTCGTGCTGCTGCTCATTTTCCTGCTGCTCATGCCACTGGCGCAATACATTCCTATGGCCTGTCTGGCAGGCGTATTGGTCATCGTGAGCTATAACATGAGCGGTTGGCGGACGTTCAGGGAACTTTTGCGCAATCCTAAGTCCGATGTGGCCGTCTTGCTCATCACTTTCTTCCTCACCGTAATATTCGACCTGACCGTGGCCATTGAGTTCGGACTGGTGCTGGCCTGCCTGTTGTTCATCAAGCGGGTCATGGAAACCACGGAAGTAAACCTTTTTAAGGATGAAATCATCCCTACCGATGCCGACGGCACCGTGATTTCGGAAGAGCATCTGCACATTCCCGACCACACGGAGGTCTACGAAATCAACGGCCCTTACTTCTTCGGCATTGCCAACCGGTTTGAAGAGGTCGTACTACAAACCAAGGAACAGCCTAAGGTACGCATCATCCGCATGCGGAAAGTTCCGTTCATCGACTCTACGGGTATCCATAACCTGACCAACCTGTGCGAGATGAGCCATCGCGAAGGGGTGCATATCATCCTGTCCGGAGTTAATCCGAAAGTACACGAAGCCCTCAAGAAAAGCGGATTCTACGAACTGCTCGGCAAGAAAAACATCTGCGACAATATCCATACGGCCCTCGAAGTGGCCCGGCATTACCTGAATCGCTGACCCGTTTCTCCGGCCTTGACTAAAAAAACGGCCGCCCTCCCATATATATAATAGGTATATGGAAGGGCGGCCGTAACTTCGGCTATGCCATCTACAACGCAAGCAGTTGTTCACCGTGCGTCTTGGTCTTGACTTCTTTCGGAGAGAAAACCTTCTCAACCACTCCTTCTTCATTAATGATAAAGGTGGTACGGAAAGTTCCCATATACTTGCGGCCATACATGCTCTTCTCTCCCCATACGCCCATCTCATTGACCAGCGACTTGTCCGTATCGGCAATCAACGTGAAAGGCAACTCATGTTTCTCTATGAACTTCTTGTGCGAAGCGGCGCTGTCCACGCTGACCCCGATCACCTCGTATCCTTTACTCTTCAGCGCAGAATAGTTGTCGCGCAAGCTGCAAGCTTCGGCCGTACAGCCCGACGTATTGTCCTTGGGATAAAAATAAAGCACCACTTTCTTTCCACGGTAGTTGCTCAATAAAATCCGTTCTCCTTTTTCATTTACGCCCAGCACCTCGGGCGCCTTGTCTCCTACATTCATATTTTCTTTATTTTCAGGTTAAATATAATCGTCAGTTCAGCATCTTACGATTCACTCGCATTCGTCAATCGTATAGTTCACAAAATCATTGAAGGGCTTCATCAACTCGAAAATCCCGGCCGTACGGTCCAACCAGTTTTCATCACGGAAGAAATCATCCGGCACCGTATGGCAAACGGAGTAATCTTTCGGCCTCAGATAATCCGGATAAGGGAAATCCTTCGGAAAGCCTTTAGGAAGGGTTTTCAAACGAGACTCGCCTATGACGGGAAATGCCGCCTTGAAATCTGCCGCCTCCACAATAGAGCGGAATTCATCCACCTCGTCCACGATGGACTGACGGACAGCTTTCAGTATCGGCGAAGGCAGACACCATGCCCCACCGGCCAGCAAGCATTCGCCGGGCTGAAGGTGGAAATAATAACCGCTATGCCAGGACTTCTTGCCGCAGGCGTTGATATAGGCTCCGAAATGACGCTTATAAGGCGATTTGTCTTCCGAGAAACGGGTGTCGCGATAAAAACGATACGTACAATCCTTCACCGTAAGGTGGGCCACACTACCGTCAAATGCCGCGATACGATGGATAAGCGCCTGTACCATCTCCTCGAAAAGTCCGCGCGCTTCCTCGTACTGCCCTTTGTGTTCTGCAAACCATCCCCGGTCGTTATGCGCCGCCACATCTTTCAGGAAGTCCAATATGCAATCTATCTTTGCTTTCATGTATATCTCTGTTTTTATTTGCCAAAGGTAATATAAAAGCCCATAAAAAACAAAGCAAATGCTGCAACCTGTATAAAAAAGCGGTCATTGATTCAATTATATTACTATTTGACGTATTTATTATCTTCTTTCGCTCTTATAAAAATGTAAATTTACCGCGTCGAAATCTTTGATAACCCTATAGAAACAGGTTTCGCAGCATGATTCTCCGACGGTATGGGGCGGCCGCACTGTACATCAAATCATGCCTGCGGGACTTCATTACAACTTAACCATATAATTTAACAATTAATCACAATGAGAAAAAACACGTTACTCTTTGGAGTATTGTCCCTGTTCGGGGCAAGTCAGGCGATGGCCGACGATTGGGTCATCGAGCTCATGAAAAACAACGCATCTCATCTTGAATTAGTCAAAGATGCGAGTTTCGATGTAGGTTACGGCTGCATCGGGAACACTTCGACGGAAACCGTCATCGGTTTGGGGGAAGTGGATTTCGGTACAGACGGAACAAACTACAAAGCCACCGGAGTGGAGTTCGCCCATGGATGGGGCAGCTATGACGAGGAGAAGATTGTAGTCCTCAGTGCCGGAGCCACGGCGGAAGAAGCTGTCCCGTTCAACGAAATGACCGTGACCCGCACTTACGGTTACCATCAGTTTGAACTGTTTGCCGAGAATATGGACAAAGGAGACGGATTCGTCCTTCCCGCCGGTAAACAGAAAGTGTGGCTGACATTCCGGGCCGGACAAGGCAACCTGCGCTCGGTGAAGTTCTATGAAAACGCCATTTCCGAAGGAATGGAAGGCGTACAGCCTTGGCCCAACCAAGCGGAAGGCTACGGAGACATCACGACTTCCATAGAAGCTGCCGCATTTGAAAGAGCGGTAGAAGTACCGGAAAATCCGGAAGAAGACCCTTACAAAGATGCCAAATACGATGAAAATACGGCATGTTGGGGCGGAACAAACGACGGATTCATCGTCAAATCCACCGAGGAAATAGACTTCGGCAACGGAGATTTCCAACAATTAGTGGCCTACATCGGGCATGACGGCGAAAGATACACGGAATACATGGAATTCTATATCGACGAAGTAAAACCGGAAAACATGGTGGCCAGGACATGGGCAGGTATCAATATACAGGAATGGAACAAGTTCACACCGGTGGCCACTACGTTGAAAGAGGTGACGGGCAGCCATTATCTGTATGTGAAATGGGGCAATGCCACGAACCTCCACCAGATAGATTTGGTCAAAGAACCCGTCTGGTATGAGAATCCGGACTGTGGGGTCGTTTACGACAACGCACAACCGTCGGAGAATGCTGTGGTATTCGTGACCAAAGGTGAATCCGGAGCCACGGAAGGCGGAGACGTATCGCTGGGCGAAACTGCCTGGAAAATAATCCAGCCCATCAGCGGGGATGCCAAGTGCGAAGGCAGCAACATCGGTTTTACCAAAGCCGGCGTGGTGGTAATGTACCAGAACATAGACTTCAAGAACGGTTACTATAAGGATGTATTCATCAACGCTTCTTGCGACAAGACCTATATCGGCAGTACCACAGAAGAGGCTAATTACTCTTTATACATAGACTTGGATGACATCGACTGGGCCACCGTGACGAACTTAGACGAGCTGCATAGCGCACTCGAAGGCCGTGAGCCGGTGGCTGTGGTCAGGGCACAAGGTACCGGCGCGTGGAGCAACAAACTCACCACTACCGCCCCGTTAAGCCATGTGGAAGGCATACATAATTTATATGTGGTCTATAATTTGCCCGACAGGGACAATATCGGTGCCAACATCTACGGATTGTATCTGGATCCGGGACAGAACCCGGAAGAGCCTCAACCTGCTACCGGCGACTTGTTCATCCCGCTCATGAAGAGCAATGCGGAAAACATCGAATTGGTGACAGACGCGTCTTTTGATGTGGGATACGGAAATATAGGTAACACCAGCGAAAACACCGTCATCGGATTGGGAGAGGTGGATTTCGGAACAGACGGAAACGCCTATCAGGCTACCGGTGTGGAGTTTGCCAACGGTTGGGGTACGTATGGTGAAGCCAAATACGTCGTACTCAGCGCCGGCGCGACTCCGGAAGAAGCCGTCCCGTTCAATGAAATCAGGGTGGAAAGAACTTTCGGTTATCACCAGTTCGATATGTTTGCCGAAAACATGAAAGAGGAAGACGGTTTTGCACGTCCTACCGGTAAACAGAAAGTATGGCTGACTTTCCGTGTCGGAAATGGAAACTTGCGTTCCGTAAAATTCTACGAAGAAGCCATACCAGAAGAAGAGGAAGGTTTGCAACCATGGCCCAGTGAAATGGAAGGATACGAAGAACTGACCACTGTTATCGACGGTTCTGCTCTCGTGAGGGCGGTAGAAGTTCCGGAAAATCCGGAAGAAGATCCCTACAAGGATGCAAAATACAACGAAGAAACGGGATGCTGGGGAAGTACAAACGACGGATTCATCGTCAAATCCAATGAAGAAATAGACTTCGGCAACGGAGAATTCCAACAACTGGTAGCCTATATCGGTCACGACGGTGAAAGATACACGGAATACATGGAGTTCTATATCGACGAAGTAAAACCGGAAAACATGGTGGCCAGAACATGGACAGGCATCAATATACAGGAATGGAACAGCTTTACGCCGGTAGCCACTACGTTGAAAGAGGTGACGGGTAGCCACTATCTGTATATAAAGTGGGGAGATGCCACGAACCTGCAGAAAATCGAATTGGTCAAGGATTCCGTCTGGTTTGAAAATCCGGATTGCGGAGTGGTATATGAGGACGTACAACCTTCTGAAAATGCCGTGGTCTTCATCACAAAAGGCGAGTCCGGAGCTACGGAAGGCGGAGACGTGTCTCAAGGCGAAACCGCTTGGAAGGTGATTCAGCCCATCAGCGGAGATGCCAAATGCGAAGGCAGTAACATAGGTTATACCAAAGCCGGCGTTGTGGTAATGTACCAAAACATCGACTTCAAGAACGGTTACTATAAGGATGTATTCATCAACGCCTCTTGCGACAAGACCTACATCGGCAGCACCACGGAGGAAGCTAATTACTCTTTATACGTAGACTTGGATGACATCGACTGGGCAACCGTGACGAATCTGGACGAACTGCACAGTGCGCTCGAAGGCCGTGAGCCGGTAGCTGTAGTCAGAGCACAAGGTACGGGCGCGTGGAGCAACAAACTCACGACAAGTGCGCCGTTGAGTTATGTAGAGGGTGTACACAACTTATACGTAGTCTACAACCTGCCTGACCGCGACAACATCGGAGCCAATATCTACGGATTGTATTTGGATCCGGGGAAGAACCCGGATAATATCCGCCAGACGCTCGACAACGCAGAAAGCATTCAGGCATACATCGCCGGAAACCGTATCGTGGTTCATTCTGCTTGCGACATTCACATCGACCTGTATAGTGTGAACGGCACGAACATGGCTCGCAAAGACTTGCCTTCCGGCACGAACACTCTCGGTCAATTTGCTCCGGGCATCTATATTCTGAAAGCCACAGGAACAGACCGTAACACTACGACCTTAAAACTTATTGTAAGATAAACACAACCGAACAGGTGCGGGCAGCATCCTGCCCGCACCTTTCTTATTTCTAATGATATGAAACTTAAAAAACTGATATATAGCAGTCTGCTATGCCTTGTCGGCATACAGACGGCAAATGCCGTAGAATGGCAGATGAAACAGGGGCCGATGATGACCCCGTGGAGCGAAACCATAGACGTCAACAACATACTCGGCGAATATCCCCGTCCGCAAATGGAACGGGAAGAATGGCTCAACCTAAACGGAGTCTGGGACTTGAGAAAGGCCGTAGAGGGAGAAGCATACCAAGCAGACTTTACGTACGACAAGAAGATTCTGGTGCCTTTCCCGATCGAATCCGCCCTCTCCGGCATCATGGAAGAAAGCGACAACCAATGTTATTGGTACCGGCGAACCCTGACCATACCGGAAAGCATGAAAGGGAAAAACATCCTATTGCATTTCGATGCCGTGGACTGGGAAGCCACGGTCTACGTGAACGGTAAGAAAGTGGGCAGCCATACCGGAGGCTACGACCCGTTCTATTTCGACATCACCTCTGCATTGACGGACGGAGGCGAACAGGAAATAGCCGTTTATATCCATGACAATACGGGAGCAGAAGGCCAACCTAAAGGCAAACAAGCCTTGAACAAGTGGGGATGTTGGTACACTCCGGTCAGCGGCATCTGGCAGACGGTTTGGCTCGAACCGGTGAATCCGGTACACATAACCCGACTGTCTATCGAACCGGACGTGGACAATTCCTGCTTCAAACTGCAAGTGAACGCCACCGGAGACAGCGAAGCCACTGCCGACATCCGGTTGTCAGACCCAGACGGTAACACTGTGGCTTCATTGCAAGGCGTAGCCACAGGCACTCCATGCACCTTGCCTGTAAACGTTCCGGAACTGTGGTCGCCGGAACGCCCCTACCTTTACGACCTCGACATCACACTATCCTCGGGAGGACAACAAACCGATGCCGTAAAAAGCTATTGCGGCATGCGCAAAATTGAAGTGAAAAACGTAGACGGCACACCGCGTATCTTCCTGAACGGTACACAAATCTTCCAAATGGGACCGCTGGATCAAGGTTGGTGGCCCGACGGACTGTACACGGCACCCAGCGACGAAGCCCTGCTGTTCGACATCAAAGCGATGAAAGAACTCGGCTTCAACATGATACGCAAACATATCAAAGTGGAGCCGTCACGCTGGTACATGCATTGCGACCGTGAAGGAATACTGGTATGGCAAGACCTGCCCAGTCCGAACCTTCCAGAAGGACACGAAGCCTTCGCAAGGCAAACCTTCGAAGAGGAAGCCGTCCGCATCATAGATGCTTTCGAAAACCATCCGAGCATCGTACAATGGGTCGTATTCAATGAGGGGTGGGGACAGTTCGACACCGAACGGATGACGCAAGTAGTCATCGACAAAGTCAGTCCGCAAAGTCTTGTCTGCTGTGCCAGCGGATGGAACGATGCCGAAATCGGTGACATCAAGGACTCTCACAGCTATCCTTATCCATCTTGTCCGATCGACCAAAAACGTGCCTGCGTCAACGGCGAATACGGGGGCATCACACTAAAAGTACCCGGACATATCTGGCCGGGCGGTGACTTCGGCTACACGACAGTGGAAACACCGGAAGACTTTACTGTCATGTTCAACGACTTGGCAGACAAAATCAAAGACCATTATTATTATGGACTTAATGCAGCCGTTTACACACAGTTGTCGGACGTGGAAATTGAGAAAAACGGCATCTACACTTATGACCGGCGCATATTGAAACCATATTCACCCACAGGGGATTTGAAAAACAAAATATTAGAGTGCATCAATATGCCTCATAGTGATGTGAAAGTACAGACCGTCGTATCGACCGCTAAGGAACATAAATACAAATGGAAGTTCATCACCGAAGACAATGCACCGAGATATTGGTTCGCTAAAGAGTTCGACGACAGCCTATGGCCCAAAGGTACCGCAGCGTTCGGTAGGAGTTCCGTATGGACCACTCAGGGCATCATTTCAATACCATGGACAACTGAGCAAATCTACCTGCGCCGCTGGTTCTACTTGGGTGATGTCACCCAAGAAATGATCGACTGCATGCGCTTCATGATTTATCATGACGACGACATCTTCATCTATATCAACGGAGTTTGGGCCGCCACGAAAAAAGGCTCTGTTTCCAATTACATTCCTTACGACATCTCCGACGAAGCACGCCAGACCCTCAAACCGAACAGTTGGAACCTGATAGCCGTGAAATGTATTCAAACCGGTTACGACCAAATCGTAGACGTGGGCATCTCGGCGTTTTCAGCCACAGATTTCCATTATAAAGAGGTGTATGACGAATTCACGAACAAAGACTTTACCGAGTTTCCGGAACCGGGCAATCCGACAGAACCGGTATTTGAAAAAGTGAAATACCCCGTGCCGGACGAGCAAGCGGCCACGGCCATCGTCCGCGGACAGTTCCTCCACTCCACCGACCGCTCCGACGCGGCTTGGGGCGACTACGACAACGACGGATTCCTGGAAGTCACTTATTCCGGCAACAACGAACACCAACGGATAACCTCGCGGAAAAAGTTCTCCGCCCTGTATGACTATCAAGAAGACGGAACATTCAAGAAGCTGGACAGTCCCTTCGATGTGGTATATTATGCTTGCCCCACATGGTTCGACTACAACAACGACGGCTTAATGGACTTGTTCGTACCCGGAGTAAAATCTATGGACTATGAAAACGACCTCGACGATGTGGTCGCCTATCTGTACGAGAACAAAGGAATCGGACCGGACGGAAAATATGTCTTTGAAGAAGTAAATCAAGCCACACCGGAAAGCAATCTCATGGGAATCTCTCCTATCTACGGCTCGCTGGACGGCGGACGGTCGCGCCACTACGTCTCCGTGGGCGATTATAACAAAGACGGTTATCTTGACCTCGTCATCGCCGGACTGGACGACTACGAAGACACAGACGGTATCACGGATGAAAACGGCAAGCCCGTCGTACACCACGACCGGCGCGTGCTTTACCTCTATAAAAACAACAAAGGGAAAGGGTTCATCCGACAAGAAGCCCCTCTAGACGGCGACAAACCCTTCACGGGGCTATCAAGAGGTTCGGTACATTTTGCCGATATGGACAACGACGGTTGGCTGGATATCATTTCATCCGGTTACGGCCCGGGCGAAGGCAATCTCCGCATCTACTGGAACAATGGCGACGGTACTTTCTCCGAAAACGGGCAATACCTGTACGGATCATACGATTCGTCTTGTTTCCCCTGCGACCTGAACGCCGACGGGTATACGGACATCGTCGTCACCGGGTATTCTGCCACGAAAGGGCAAAATACCAAATCATTCTATGTGTACCGCAATAAAGGCGGACGGACATTTGAAATGTTGGACAATTTGTTCTGCGGATTTGAAGGAGTAGACGGGGCTACCCCCTCGTTCGGCGACGTGAACCATGACGGACTACCGGACATCTTAGCAGGTGGACACGGCGAAAGCCATGAAATCACGACTTGGCTTTATCTGAACCGGGGAGATTTCTGCTTCAAGCCTTGCGGCGGATGGTATGATACGGCATCTCCTTGGACATTCGATCGTGTAACCCATGGTAATAACCACTTGATAGATTTCGACAACGACGGTTATCTGGATGCCTGGAACATGGGATGGGCACATAGCGACGTATGTTCACGCGAATGCGCCACCGAACTTTACCGGAATACGTCGTCCGACGAGGGAGCCGTCCCCAACGAAGCCCCCACCGCTCCCCAAAACCTGAAAGCCGTCTACGACCAAGCCACAAAGATGGTCACTTTCAGTTGGGACGCAGCTTCGGACGACGTCACTCCCCAAGAAGCCTTGCAGTACAACCTGTATTTGAAAAAGTCGGGTTCAGACAAATTCTTCATGACCGTGCCGGCAGACGTGCAGACCGGTTTCATCAAAACTGGGGAAATCTCGGGACAAATCTCGACGACCGTCTACTCCATGTACATAGATGACGAGGAAGCCACGTATGAATGGGGCGTACAGGCCATCGACAACGGTAAGAGGGGCGGAACGTTCACACTGTCCCGTTTCGACCCGTCCGGCAGCTCCGTAGAGGAACATATGCTCCCCGGCGTCCGGATATATGGTGCAAACGGCAAACTGCATTACCATGTGAACGAAAGTACAACCCTGACCGTCATGGACGAAACCGGCACCACCATCTCCCACATGACAGTCGACGACTGCGGAACAATCGATATCCCCCGATGCGGGGTCTATCTCATAAGAGCCGACATAGGACATAAGACACAAACTTTCAAAGTAGTCTTATAACCGCTTTCACAAACAGATTCACGTACACTTCCGCAGATAAAACCACATTATCCAACAGCCGGAAGTGTACGTTTCTTTTTCTCTTTCCCCGTTTTGGTGCAGCTATTACATTATTTGAAGCATCCATCAACTTTTTGAAAGCCTCGGAATACATACCTTTGCTTTTATAAAGAAACTATTTTTTATAACCATTAAAAACATTCATCATTTATGTACAAAAGTTTAAGAAGCATGCTGCTCATGTTAGCCTGTGCAGTGTGTGGCTCGGTCCTTGCCCAAGACAACCTGAAAGCCATGCAACAGAAATTCGTCAACGAGAAGTTCGGTATGTTCATCCATTTCAATATGCCCTCATTTGTGGACGAAGACTGGCCCGACCCCGACATGCCGGCCGAAACCTTCTACCCGAAGAAACTGGACTGTAACCAATGGGCCGAAGCAGCCCTTAGTGCGGGAATGAAATTCGGATGCCTGACCACAAAACACCACAGTGGTTATTGCATCTGGGACACGAAGACTACGGAATACAACGTCATGAACAGCCCCCTGAAACGTGACGTGGTACGGGAATACGTAGACGCTTTCCGTAAAAAAGGGTTGGACGTGATGTTATATTATTCCATCCTCGACACGCACCATCGTCTACGTCCGGGATTTATCAACCGCAACCATATAGATTTGATTAAAAACCAGTTGAAGGAGCTGCTGACTAACTACGGCCCCATTTCCGCCCTCATCATCGACGGTTGGGACGCTCCTTGGTCGCGCATTTCATACGAAGAAGTCCCGTTCGACGACATCTATCACTTCATCAAACAGCTCCAGCCGAACTGTCTCGTCATGGACTTGAACTCTGCCAAATACCCACAGGACGCATTGTTCTACACCGACATCAAGTCCTTCGAACAGAATGCCGGACAACACATTTCCAAAGACACCAACCGGATGCCGGCCTTGTCGTGCCTGCCGCTGAACTCGTCGTGGTTCTGGAAAAGCGACTTCCCCACAACGGACGTGAAATCGCCCGAATGGATTGTCAACGAGAACCTGATACCTTTCAACAAAGCATACTGCACCTTCATCCTCAACGTGTCACCCAACCGGGACGGATTGATTGACGACAATGCCTTGGAGGCGTTGAAGGAAATCGGCCGCCTTTGGAAAGGAAAAGAAAGTGGCGAAATGACGTTGGGCGAATACGAACGTCCGATTACGGCAGAAAACATCGCCAAACACCGTCCGGCCAATTCCAGTTGGAGTTACGATTCCTTCATCATGGATTTCGGAAACGACGACAACTTCGGATCGGCCTGGCATTCCAATCCGAGAATCAAAGAACCATGGTACGAAGTGGAATTTGAACGCACGCGCCCGTTCAACATGATTTCATTGGTGGATGATAACCAGAGTTTCAGCAGCTATCGCGTGCACTACCTCAAAGACGGAGTTTGGCATGAGATTCCCGTGACTCCGAAAGACGGAAAAGTAAAAGTGCACCGCTTCGATGAAGTCTGGGGAAACAAAGTCAAAGTCACTTTCACCAAGAAGAACGAAAACGAACGCATGTACCTGAATGAAATAGGCGTGTATAACGAACGCCGCGACTAAAAAAAGATCCCCTTATTCCATCCTCTCCAATCCGGAAAGAGAAAGAATAAGGGGATTATTATACGTGTACGGCATCTAAAGCCGACACGTCTTAACTTATTTCACCCACAAACGGAAAGCACCCTTTTGGGTCTTCACGATGTATAATGTATTAGTACGCAAAGCTACCGGAATAACAGCGCCTTCATACCGACCGACCAAAGCTCCTGTCAGGGCGTATATTTCCACGCGTCCGCCGCAAGGAACGTAAAGGTTGCCATTGGCATAAGCCACTTTGTCATTCTTACTGCTCACACCCGCAACGGAAGAACCGTCCTTGACAGTCAATGTACCGTCTACTGTAGTCACCACATAATTCTCCGGTTCTTCGCTCACGGACACCTTGATGGGGTAAGTGCCGGCCGTCAACGGTTCGGGCAAATTCACCGTAGCCACGGGCATGTCGGTAAATACCGTCTCAGCCTTGTCTTTGTTCACGAGCCCTTCGTACACGAGTTCATACGTCTCGGGCAGGTCACCGTCAAGATTGACCTCCACATCGCTGGCCTTGATAGTGAGGGCAGCCTTCTGGATGTCGAAAGCAACCTTTGTAGTAGTGGCACCATAATCCACACCGTCTACCGTCTTAGGTGTCGTAGTCACGACCAGTTCCGCCTTTCCGGCTTTCTTAGCCGTAACCACGCCTTTGTAGGTCATGCTTACCACCCCGGAAGTCAAGACAGTGCTATTGTAAGTAATCCCGTGTTCGTTGGTCACCAACGTGAATTCATCGCCGTAAGTCACCGTCTCAGGCACTGTCACCGTAATGCCCGGGCTCTCAGCCATAACAAGCTTGGCCACATCGGGCACAATGCTGACAAGTTCAAAATTGTCGAAAGAAACTTTTTCGGGCAACTGGACTGATACCGGGAACTCGTCGCCCACAACGGCATCCTTGTTCACGTTGCACACCACTTCGGGCTGGGTGGCCAAAGCCGCCAAAACGTCCTCATCATCATACACCGCATCAGAATAGCCGGTCGTGAAGATATATTCTTCTTGTCCCACAGCAGCGTTTACCGTACGATATTTTTCGTCATCGTAAGCCGTAGATAAAGTGTTGCTACCGTATTTGACATACACGCCTACCTTATTCTTTACCACCTTGAATTTCGCATCTTCGGCAAATTTCAAATCGTAGTTCTCTGCCGCACCGCCACTCAACTTAGCCGCACGTTCGCTACCTATAGCTTCCGCATCTTTCGGTGCAGATGCCGATACCGTGGGCAACTTGGACAAAACCTCAGAAGCGTCTTTTTCTGCATCATTCCATTTCCAGCCGTCATAAACGAAAGTATAATGGCATTTCCCCTTGTCCATGTTAGACGTAGACACAGCTATACCACGCCATGTCCAAGCATCATCGGCCAGTGACACGTTGAGCGGTGCTTTCGCCACGGTCAATGTCATGGGTTCGGATTCAGCCGGAGTGAAATCATCGCTGCCCGGTTGGCTGGCGGTCACTACGACCTCGCCCGCACCGACAGCACGAAGCTTTCCGTCTTCGCCCACTTCGAGCACGCCTTCCTTGGAGAAACTGTACGCCAAAGCGTCCTTAGTATTATTGGAAATGAAACCCAAACCATCCACCTCGTCGCCATAAGTCAACGCCGGAATCTCGGCTGGCAACTGGATTTCGGCACTCACTCCCTTAAACGTCAAAGTGTAAGTGTTTACCTTCTCACCCATAGCCGTTTCATCCTTCACCGTAATGGTCGTCACATTGCCTTCCGTAACGGTTTCCACTGTCGCGTCCTTACCGAAAGCCGTAGCCACGATGTCCTTACCCTGCAAGTCGGCAGGCAGTTGGTAATCGAACACACCGTCGGAGAATCCGTTCACTTCCTTGCCGTCTACTACGAGAGATTTCAGACGTGAATTGTACACCAACTGCACATCATCTACATAAAGGGCATTACCCGTACCCAATTCCGAACGATTGAAATAATCGGAAGCCGAGAATATGATGTTCATCTTTTCCGGATTCCCATCCGACTTATAATCAATAGCCACAGACTGACGCGTCCAATTTTCAATGTCACCTTCGATGGGATATTCTACAGAAGCCACCAATTTAGCATCCCCTGTCACTTCACTACCCGTAGGCATGCCTAAAATATCTTTTTCCCGGTCTATCATATCTATCTCCACCGGCGCATTGCTCATTCCGGTTATAACTTTGGAAGAAGTAGTTCCAGTCCAAGAATAAAAGATGGCCATGGCTTTCTCTTTCGAGTTAAAGGAACCGTTTGCAGGTGCTTCCTGCGCATGCGTACGCTTTGCATAGAACACCAATGAATCGGGACGGGAAGTGAATTCAATCCCCCCATACGAGCCTCCATCACTGGTATCTTCCGGTTTGCCCACATTCGTCACATCACCATACGCCCAAGATGTTCCTAATGTTATATATCCCGGCGCCGTTGCTCCAATACCAAACATTCCTACATAGTTGTTCCACATCTTAACGGAATGGCCGTTGACTTCCTCCATACGGTCGGTATCCGGAGCCACAAGTTCTTCTGTAATCGTGATAATAAAGTTTTTGCACACGCTGGATGCCATCCAACCCTTCGGCTGCGTACCTACTGCCGTCTTTCCATCGGGATAGCAAGTTTCCCAAGGCTCGTCGAACGAGCCGTCAAAACCCTGCGCTGCCATCGAAGCCGAAGCCAGCAACAAAGTGGATAAAAGTAGATTTCTCTTCATTATTATTCTCTTTCTTTTTTTGGAATTATAAATACTATTAATACACTTGGCAATTAGTGAAGACAAAGTTACCATAGTCCGTATGAAAACCAAAGAAAATACGGTAAAAAGAGGGCTTTTACCGAAATATATACCGAAAAATCCACTTTAAGATGTCACTTACCTGCTTTCACAGCTTCCCAGAGCATAGAATAGTCGATGCCGTCTTCCAAAACACATTTCTCCGTCCGCGCCTGTAAAGTCTCGTCCCCTGTCCCTGTTTCCGGCTTTCCGCCTGTATCCGGCGAACGGGTGCAGTTTCTTCGGCTCCGTTTGCCTTTCTCCCCGACCTGCCATGATGCGACTTTGCTTTCGGGACGAACGGAATAAACCGTGTCACGCACGACCTCGCGGCGTATCACCGTATCTATCACCTGCGACACCTGCTGCAACGAAGATTCACCGGACATCCGTCCTAACTCCACTCCCCACAACAGACCGGCCACGGCGGCCACCGGCGTAGCCACCCATCCCCAGGAAACGCCGCCGGACCGACGGGGATTCCGCGGCACACGCAAACGACTGTTTTCTTCATTCCGCAGCCGTGCGGCTGCCTGTGAGACTTGTTCCTCAAAGTGTTTCATAAACCTTCAATTTCTTTCTTAAGTATTGCAATAAATAATGGAGGCGCGATTTCACCGTACCCTCCGGAATACCCATTACCTCGGCCAGTTGCGGTACCGTAAGTTCCTCTTCATAACGCAAAGCAAACAACACACGTTGTTCCGGAGGCAACTTGTCCAACAATGCGGAAAGTTCGCGGTCGAACATCCGGATGTCCATCCGAAGTTCCGGCTGTTCCTCATACGTATCCGGCCCGCCACGCACCTCTTCCGCAAAACCGACCGCAATATTCCGGAAACGGTATTCATTCCGGCACAGATTATAGGCCATCGTGAAAAACCAAGGACATAACTCCCGCCCGCATTCATACCGCCCCCTTGCCGCCCATACGCGCAAGAACAGTTCCTGCGTGAAGTCCGCCGCCAACTGCTCTTCCCGTCCCAGCATACGGAAGAAAAAGCCGTGCAGGCGTCGGGCATAACGACGGTAAAGTTCATCGAAAGCCTTTTCGTCACCCGTTCGCCGCACACGTCCCATCAAATCCTCGTCCGATAGTTTTCGCAACGACGGCCTGAAGTTTATTTTTACCGCCATTTCTCCAAATAGTCCAAATACTCCTTTTTTTTTCGCGGCTGAAAACCCGCCGTTCTCCACCGAAGCTTTCAATATCCGGTAAAGCCAGTCGGCACGCTCCCGATTACCCGATTCCCTATACGACTGCACCAACGGACCCAACATGACCGTGTAGTTCAGCAGCAACATCTCGCTCCCCGACCACCATGTCTCCACACGGAAGGCCGGTTCGGTCAGGTAATCGAAATGATAATCCCGTTCTACATGACGTTGGGCTGCCGAAACATTGTCATAAGGCTCCTCACTGTACCGATACACCAATCCCTCATTATAAAGTTTGCGGGCTATGCCCTGCACGGCCCACTGCGAACCCGGCGAGAAGTAAGCCGGACGACCGGATTCGCGGATGACGTATTCCACCATCTCTTGCACAGCCGCCTTGAACTCTTCTTCCGTTCTGACCTCGCACCCGGGAAAGGGAGGAATCCCCAACTGCCGGCACAAAGCGTCGCGATAGGACCGTATGGACAGAAAAGGAATCACGACCACCACCTTGTCCGTATGCACACGCATCGCACGCTGTAACATGAGCTTGTCGAAAAGCTGCGTGTCTCCGTTACCGAAGAAAAGCCCGCCTTCGGCCATACCTTGCAACTGGTTGTAACCGAAACGCAGGATAAACGAAGGATATTTGCCATGCTCATACTGGCGGCGCAGGATGTCATTGAAAAGCCCGGCCTTCCATCCTGTCCCGTCCGTTTCCCCCATCATCCAAAGGTATCCCAGCACGGCATCGTATCCACGGTCTGAAATATCGTCCGGCAACAGGGTCATCGCCTTCTCCGCAAACTTGTTGTCAGGCCCCTGGGAGGCGCGGTAAGCACATATATTATAGGTATAAGTCTCCGGAATAGCCCGTTCCATACGCTCCAGGATACGGGGCATTCCTCCATCGTTCTTTCCATGGGAACAGGATTTCAGCCCCCAGGCAGCCTCAAACAGGTTGCGCCATGCCTTTTCATCCTGCCCGTCTGCGTCCACCTCTCTTTGCCAAGCCTCAACCTGGCCTGCATACCAGAGCGAGTCGTGCGCCTCTTCCACGATTCCTTTTATCTCCTGCGGCTTCTGTGCCGACGCGCAAAGCGCCACGGCCACCGCCCACGAAACAATCAACGTCCTTCTCATATTCTTTCTGTTTCTACCATGAATAATGTTTGTACTTGCAACACGTGTCATAAGGATATACACGCCACAAGGCATTTCGTTCAAAGAAAAAACAAGGCATGCCACGCCCATCCTCCTACAATACGACAGAAACGGTTTCGGGCAGTGGAGTTCCCCCGAAAATCACCCGGCTGACATCGGAAAATCAATCTCAGGCGAACGAAAAATCGTTCGCCTGAGATTGATTTTTCGTTTGGCGCAGAAAAATCGGGCCGCTTTTTCCCGTGGAAAAAACAGCCCCTTGATCCATATACACGTCCTTCATCCCGGCCTTGCACCGAACTAAGGAGCTTGCCAGAAATAACGGTCGTCATAGGTAGTATGTCCGGATAACGGCCAGAATCCCTCCGGCACCAAATACATTGGAGGACTTCCCGACCCGTCAGCAGGCTCCGTCTCAAACCGGCTTTCAAGGTGGGCATCGAGCATATAAAGGTTCTTGGCCATGTAATTCTCCAAATATCCTTCTTTGGTCTGCTTGGTCTTATGGTTCCAGTTCGCATCCTCGTTCAATACCAAAGGAAGTCCCTTGATCAGCCGCTCACGCACCTCGCCCGGATGCAACAACAGACCGTTTTCGTCGGTGACGTAAGCTGCAAAAGACGCGTCCATCCATATCCATTTCCCCAACTGGCGGCTCCACACCATATTGATGACATGGCAATCGGTGTCGGTGTCATACGCTTTCGACTGGCACGTCACGAAGCGTGACGGGAATCCCATGGCCAGATACATCTCACTGAGCACCTGTGCCAGAAAGCGGCAATTCAGCCCGCGCCCTTCCCGCTTGCACAATTCATACATGGCTATCGAGTTCCGTGCACAGTCCGGCCACATCGAACCTCCGTCGTGACGGATGGCATCATGCAACCAATACATCAGATTCTTGATTTGGCTGATTTCGTCGCCGTCGCCGGCTATGCTGTCCAAATTGAAATAGCGACGCACACGTACCAAATTACTGTCCGTGGCCGATTGGTACGTAAATGCAGGCATCGGACGGGCATCTTCCCGATAGGCCGGGGACTTCTTCAACACGTAAAGGTAGTCCCCCACTTCACGCACCTTTTCCACAAGGGCTTGAAACTCCGGATTTTCGCGCAGGGCATCCCACTCCTTGCCGCCTTTTATCAGGTCATACTTGGCAAATCCCAACTTTATTGCGATGTCCAAATGCGCCAAAGCCTCCTCGTCTCTCCCCTCAGATGCCCAAGCACAGGCCGAACGATAAAACCAAGGAGCTGAGGTCTTCTTCATATAGCCCATCACCCCTCTGCCGTGTGCCCAAATCCGGCGTACAACCGGCGCGAACCGGCTCATGAAGTCGGCCAAACCGCGTCCCTCCAGACGCTCTTCATCCGATACTTGCGGAACGAAGTCTTTATGCTGGCTGCGCAGAACCTTTCCTTTCACGGTATATCCTTCAAACAAAGGGCAATGCTCTGCCGCGCCGAGGCCCGTACTCAATATATCGCCATGGAACACCACCTGTTCCAGCCGGGGACAGTCCGCCAGCAAGGTAGGTCCTCCCGTTCCCAAGACTACGCCACGGAAATCCACACGCTTCAACTGCGGGCATTCGGCAAAAGTGCGCCACCCGTCGAGTTGTCCCACGTCTCCGTTCACCTCTATCCGTTCCACGGCCGGCATCTTCTGGAAAGCAAATCCGCTGATAAAGTCCACATGATTCAACGACAAGGTTTTCATTTTGGCACATCCTTCGAAAGCACCCTTCCAGACGCCCCTCGCCTGCCGGGGGAAAACCACTTCCGCCAATTCGTTGCTCCCATAAAAGGCAGAAGCACCCACAAACACATTTTCCGGCAATACGATCCTACTGATCCGTGTGGCTCCCAAAGCCCCTTCCGCGATGGTGTCCAACCGTTCGGGCAAATCGATATGCGTCAATCCACATTCGCTGAACAAATAAGGCGGAAGCGTATGCTCTCCCTGCACCTCTCTCCATTCCCCGTGTCTTACGTACCCTCCTCCGCCACGGGCAAAAGAAACGTACCGCATGTCCAACACGCGCAAACGTCCCGGTGTGGATTGCCGCTCTTTGTCCCTCCCGGCCATTTCGCGCAGGAAGCACAAATCCCTCCCGTTCAATGTTCCTTTCAGCGTCAGGTCCGTCACCTTGTATTTGGCTTTCTTCCCCACCAGTTCCGGTAACGTCCCGGGCGTTTCCACTTCCACTTTCAAACGTTTTGCCACGACATGGCCCACTTGTCCCAAAAGACAAAACCACACGAACAATATCCGGGCATAATACAAAGCATTCTCACTGCTACAGTTTTCTTTCCGTTCCATGGTATCTCACTTTTTAATAGTCCTTCATACATAAATACGCAAGATTCGGAATTTTGTGACAAGAAAATCGTGTTTTTTCAAAAACCGGGTAAAAAAAGTATCTCATTCATCAAAAAACGGCTTTACAGACCTCAAATACTTGTCCCGTGAAATCGCACGGTTGCATCCGCTCCGGTCGGCCCTGTAATTCGTACATCCCAAAAACGGTTCTCCCCATCCTTCTTTCACTATCAAATAACCGTCCTTGCAACAGTCGCATTTCAGGATAGGCAAATCACCGCCCTTCAGGTTGTTGGTCATGAAATCGCAAATCTCCGGTTCATTGGAACAAATCCACAACTTCAACCCGTATGCCTTCTTGTACCTCAACTGCATGGGATAACCGCAGACGGGACACCGTTTCATTTCAGTGCGCGTCTCCCGGCAATCGTCCAATTCTCCATTTACCGTCACGCCGGGATAGTCTTTCACGAGTTCCCGCACGAAATCGGACGGATGCTGTTGCGGCACAACGATGTACACACGATTTTTGGTCCGTGTCAAGGCCACATAGAAAAGCCGACGCTCTTCCGCATATTCCATCGAATGGTCGTCCCTCACGACATACTTCAATACCGGGTCGTCCTGCACTTGCGACGGAAAACCGTACAACTCATTACGGGCATTGATGAGGATGACATGATCGTATCCCAATCCTTTTGCGCGGTGCACAGTCATAAAATCCAGTTTCGCGAACGGGTACTTCTTGGAAATCACATTCCCCGTCTTCTCCTCGTACGTAAACTCCGACGAACGGCAAAGGTTAAAGGCGTCGAACCCGTAACGCCCCAACAACAATATCGACGCGTCCGGATTCTCCTCCAATATCTGCCCGACAATCCTCTCCACCGTTTCGCCCACAAGGAAATACTTCCCACCCTTTCCGGCATATTTGCTCCGGTCTACGTTCTCCGTATAGGTCTCGACCACGACCGGACGTGTTATATGTTTGGGCGAAACCAGGCTTTTGCGTATCTGCGCCGTGTTCTTCTGTATGAAACCACCGGCTATGTCGATTACTTCCTGGGCGTTCCGGTAAGTTTTGGTAATACCCAGTTCCAACCCGTACCCAAAGGATTCCTTGAATTGGGTGAACAACGTGATATCCGAACCTGCATAGGCATAAATGGACTGCCAATCGTCGCCCACGGCCACGATCTTTGCATCGCAGAGTTTGCTCAGCTCCAAAGTCAGATTAAACCGCTGGCGGGAAATGTCCTGATACTCGTCGACTATGATATATTTGAACCCCAACCTCTCCCCCTGGATTTCCTTTTCGCGGAGCATTTTTGCCGAACTGTTTATCATGTCTTCAAAATCTACCGCTTGCTTTTCTTTCAGACGCTTGGAGTATTCTAAGTAACACCGCTCGCAGATGGATAGAAACAACTTGTTTCTCTCATTGGAGGACTTGCTTTGAAACTGATGGAAATGCTCTATCGTGAAACCGTTGGTCTTAAAGCCATGCAAGAACGTGCAAACCAGCTTGACCAACTTTATGATATATTTGTTCTCTTCCGTGCTGACCAACTTGTCGAAAACTTCCCGTGAAGTTCTCGGACGGAACTCAATCCCTTGGGCTACGAGCATTTCCTGCAAATGGTCAAGGTAATCGCGCCCGTCGTTGTATTCGGAATAAGTATAAACCAAATCCGTATGGTGTCTGCGGTGCAAACGGATTTTATCATCTATTTCCTTTTTATACCGGGCCAACTGTTCTTCCGTATATCTGCTGTTCCAGCCATTTTCCGTAATACCGAAATGTTCGACATACACCGTCTTGTCTCCTTGGGTAATCGTAAAATCCGGAGTATAGGGTTTGTACGTATACCTCATATTATAAGGATAAATCTTCTCGTACACATAGTCGATGCCGTTCATGAACAGGAAATTCGCTATCCTGACCTCCTGAACCGACCTTAACGTCTCGTGGGCAATGCTGACACATTTGCCGGTTCGTTGGTCTATAATCTTTTCTGCATACTCATCCATATTGCCACGCAAAGTGGAAAAGTCGGCTTTGGATATGTAGTTGAAGAAATCATTGAGATTGTCTCCCTCATACGGTGCGTCGAAATAGCTTCCGAAGAACAATATCAGCTTATCCACCAGTTCCGGACACTCCAATATATTCCCTTTTAAATAATTGTTGACCACATGCCACATAAAGCCACCATCCACGACCGTCTTCCTTTCGGTGTCTCGCTTTCGCAGTATGGCATAGCCCGTCTTATGGAAAGTCGTCACCGGACAATCTATCTTCAGATCCTTATTGATTTTGCTGCGCAATTCCCCGACCGCCTTATTCGTATATGAAATGACCAATATCTGTTCCGGTTTCACCCCTCTTTTTTCCACAAGGTATTTCACCTTCGCAGCCATGGTCGTTGTCTTCCCGGCTCCGGCCCCGGCCACAACCAACGTGTAGTCTTCATCGGACAATACGACCCGTCGCTGTTCCTCATCCAACTTCACATTAGGGTCCACCTTACGAAGTATCGTATCAAGATAAAGTTTGTCTTTGGCCAAATGCCTTTTAACAAATTCGTCATTGTGCGCTTCAACTACCTTGGAACCCTCCTTACTGCCCAAGTCTTCATACAGGCAAAGGAATCTCTCCATTTTCTTCGGGTCTATACGGTTCTTTTCGCAATACATGTCCAACATCCCCATCTTTTCCAAATTAGAAAGACTGACATGCAGTTCCGCATATCTTTCGTGAATGGGACGGTAATCGCTTCGGGCTATGAAACGGTCGCTATGCAGTAAAAGTCCGATTTGCCTCTCGAAATCCTCCAAGCGCTTGCTTTCAGTGCATTCTTCACCCTCTGAATGCACTTTTTTTCTCCGGAAAAATATCTTATCCCACTTCCAAACCGACATACTTTGTTTTTCCTATTGGCAAACCAACTTGATTTATTTGGGTGTAAAATTATAAAAAAAGCCACAATCATCCTGTAATACAGCCATTTTTAACAAAAAGAGGAATACTTCTTTTTACACAGAAAGTATTCCTCTTCATGATGATCATATATCGTACCGGATTATTCAGCCGACGTTTCCACAGCCATCTGGCGGTAGCTATCCAATTGCTCTGCCGTGAACTTGCGGATAAAATTGAAATGCTTCTCTACCTCGGCCTCAGCATAGTTCACATACACGTTCAGGCTCTTGGCAAACAAATCGGGACGGTTGGTGGCATCCTGCATCAGCAAATGACACATGATGGTGTCGGCTGCCATCTCCATCAAACGACGGGCCACGAAATCGTGCAGTTCCTGATTGTTGGCTTCTTTCACAGCGTTCGTACAAGCATCGAACTTGTTGGCCATCTCCTTCACGCGGTTCATGTAGCTCTCATATTCCGGAAGCACGGGCTGCTGCTCGAAATCACGGATGGTGGCGATGTATGCCCCGTTCGTCACGTAACGGATGGCCGCCACAGTCTGCAACTGGGTCGTACCCTCGTAAATAGAAGTGATACGAGCGTCGCGGTAAATGCGCTGACAAGCATATTCCAACATGAAACCAGAACCTCCGTGCACCTGGATACCGTCGTAAGCATTCTGGTTGGCGTATTCCGAATTCATACCCTTGGCCAATGGCGTAAAACTGTCGGCCAGTTTGGCATACTTCTTCTGTTCGGCACGCTCTTCCGGCGTCAGCTTGCGTTCGCGGGCTATGTCGTCCAATGCCTTGTAAATATCCACATAACGCGAAGTCTGGTACAACAACGCGCGACCTGCGTCCAACTTGGCTTTCATCGTGGCCAGCATGTCATATACGGCCGGGAAGTTGATGATGGCCTTACCGAACTGTTCACGGTCTTTCGCGTATGCCAAAGCCTCGTTGTAGGCCGCCTGACTCAACCCTACCGACTGTGCGGCGATGCCGAGGCGTGCACCGTTCATCAATGCCATGACATACTTTATCAAGCCCAACTTGCGGCTTCCGCATAACTCAGCCTTCGCATTCTTATACACCAGTTCGCAAGTCGGCGAACCGTGGATACCCATTTTGTTCTCGATGCGACGCACGTCCACTCCGCCGTCGCGCTTGTCGTAAATGAACATGGAAAGACCGCGGCCGTCCCTCGTACCTTCTTCCGAACGCGCCAACACTAAATGGATGTCGGCGTCACCGTTCGTGATGAAACGCTTCACGCCGTTCAGCCTCCAACAGTTATTCTCCTCGTCGAAGGTGGCCTTCAGCATGACGCTCTGCAAGTCGGAACCGGCATCCGGTTCGGTCAGGTCCATCGACATCGTTTCCCCGGCACATACACGCGGGATGAAGCGGCTGTGCTGGTCTTCGTCGCCAAATTCATACAACGTTTCGATACAGTCCTGCAACGACCAGATGTTTCCGAAACCGGCATCGGCGGCAGCCACCACCTCGGCACACATCGTGTACGGCGTAATAGGGAAGTTCAACCCGTTGTACTTGCGCGGCATCGTCATGCCGTTCATACCGGCCTTGACCATGGCGTCCAGGTTCTCCACCGTCCCGCTGGCATAATCCACACGACCGTCGTGGCAGTGCGGGCCTTCTTCGTCCACACCTTCGGCATTCGGGGCAATCACATTGGCCGTGATGTCGCCTACGATGTCCAACACCTTATTATACGAATCCATCGCGTCGGCATAGTCCACCGGCGCATAATCAAATTCGTCCTTGTCCCTGAAGTCGCGCTCTTTCAATTCCACAATGCGCTTCATCATCGGATTCTCTAAGTGATACTTGAGTTCCGGTATATCTGAATAGTAATTAGCCATGTTGTTTACTTGCTGTTTTGTTTGTAATACTTGATGAGCTTCGGCACGACTTCCTCCACCGTACCGTTAATGACATAGTCGGCAATGGCATTGATCGGAGCGTTCGGATCGCTGTTCACGGAAATGATGATGCCGCTTTCCTTCATGCCCGCAATGTGCTGGATAGCCCCGGAAATACCGCAAGCGATATACACTTTCGGGCGTACCGTCACGCCGGTCTGGCCGATTTGCAGGTCGTGGTCGCAGAACCCGGCATCCACTGCCGCACGGCTTCCACCTACTTCGGCATGAAGCTCGTGTGCCAATTCGTAGAGCATGCCGAAGCCTTCCTTGCTGCCCATGCCGTAGCCTCCGGCAATGACGATGGCCGCGCCTTTCAGGTTGTTTTTAGCCTTCTCCACATGGCGGTCGATGACCTTCACCACGTATTCCGTTTCCGGTACATACTTGGCCACATCGTGTACAATGACTTCTCCTTTATAATTAGGATCGAACACTTCCGCCTTCATCACGCCGCTGCGCACCGTAGCCATCTGCGGACGGTTCTCAGGATTCACAATCGTAGCCACGATGTTACCGCCGAACGCCGGACGAATCTGATAAAGCAGACTTTCGTACTTCTTTCCGGCTTTCTTATCCTCATGGGAACCGATTTCCAATGAGGTACAGTCCGCCGTCAACCCGGAATGAAGGGCGGACGACACACGCGGCCCCAAATCACGCCCCACGACATCGGCCCCCATCAGGCAGATTTGCGGTTGCTCCTCCTTAAACAGATTCACCAACACGGCCGTATGCGGCAACGACGTGTAAGGAGCCAACCCCGGAGCGTCGAAGATATGCAACTTGTCTACGCCGTATGGCAATATCTGCGGTTCTATCTTTCCCGTAATGCCCGCCCCGGCGGCCACAGCTTCGAGCTGCACGCCGAGCGTATTGGCTAACTTACGGCCTTTGGTCAATAATTCCTGGCTTACTTCGGCCACCGTGGTGCCTTCAAGCTCGCAATATACAAATACGTTGTTCATCTTTATCCGATTGTATGGTTAGCCAATAATTCCTGTATCAATCCCTCTACGTCGGCATCGGAAGCCGTCAGCACCTTGCTCTCCTTGGCCTTGAACACGATGTTCTGCACGGCCTTCACCTTGGTGGGCGAACCGCTCAGGCCGCACTGCTTCAAGTCGGCATCCACATCGGCCGTACTCAACTGTCCCAAAGTCAGGTAAGGTTTCTTTTCGTACTCTTCGGCATAGGCCAACCCTTCCGCCGGCTTCTCCATCGGCACCATGGCGCGCTTGTATTTCATCACCAGCTTGGCGTTGCGCGGACGGCAAGGAGCCGCACTCCCGTTCACCGTCAGCACGAGGGGCAACGGAGCTTCCACAGTCTCCACACCTCCGTCGATATGACGCTTCACCGTCATCTTCCCGTCGGCGCACTTCAGGATTTCTTCCACATAGGTCACCTGAGGCAAGCCCAATTTCTGCGCCACTTGCGGCCCTACCTGTGCCGTATCGCCGTCAATGGCCTGACGACCACCCAAAATCACATCGGGCATGCCCAATTTCTGAATCGTAGCAGCCAACGCATAACTGGTGGCCAATGTGTCGGCACCTGCAAAAGCGCGGTCGGTCAACAAATAGCCCCCATCGGCCCCACGGTATAAACTCTCGCGAATCACTTCGGCTGCACGGGGAGGCCCCATAGTGATGACGGTCACGGTAGAACCCGGATTCGCATCTTTTAGCCTCAAAGCCTGTTCCAGCGCATTCAAGTCCTCGGGATTGAAAATGGCCGGCAAAGCAGAACGGTTTACCGTACCTTCCGGTGTCATGGCATCCGGCCCGACATTTCGGGTGTCGGGAACTTGCTTGGCAAGTACAATGATGTTTAAACTCATAGTTCTTTAGTTATTTTGTCGTATAGATTAAGACTTGTTTCCTTTTCATGGCAAAACATATCTCGCAAATGTACTTATTTTACGTCAAGTGCCCAAGGAAAAAAAGCATAAAAAGGCATTCAGACCGTAATTTGCAAGACGATTCACTCTCGGAACAAGAGTTTTTCTCTATCGAAAGAGCTGGAATCCGGTCCAAAACATTATCTTTGCGACACCAATCGAAATACTGACTGACATGAAGAAGACCTGTATGCTTTCCGCCCTTTTAATAGGATGCGGATTATGTTCCACCGCCCAAAACCCCAAAGACTTCCGCCCGATGGAGGACGTGAACCACGTCACGGACCTCACGCTCGACAGCTTGGAAAAAGCCAACACGGCACGCCCCGTGCCCGGTTCGTCGCGAAAGGGCAACCGCCCCGTGCTCTTCCTCGTGGGCAACTCCACGATGCGTACCGGCACGAAAGGCAACGGCGACAACGGCCAATGGGGCTGGGGGTATTTCGCCCACGAATATTTCGACGCGGACAAGCTGACCGTGGAAAACCATGCCTTGGGCGGCACGAGCAGCCGCACGTTCTACCGCAAGCTTTGGCCGGACGTGAAGAAAGGTATCCGCAAGGGAGACTACGTCATCATCGAACTGGGGCACAACGACAATGGTCCTTTCGACAGCGGCCGCGCACGGGCTTCCATCCGCGGCATCAGCCCCACGGACTCGCTCTGTGTGACCATCAAGGAGACAGGCGAGGTGGAAATCGTCTACAGCTACGGCGAATACCTGCGCCGTTTCGTCCGTGAATGCAAGGCTTTGGGCGCACACCCCATCCTGCTCTCACTCACGCCCCGCAACGCATGGGACACGAAACGCCCCGGACACATCGCACGCGTGGACGGGACCTTCGGGCTTTGGGCGCGGCAAGTGGCCGAAGAGCAAGGCATACCCTTCGTAGACCTGAACGAAATATCGGCCTCGAAATACGACCGGTTCTCGGCATGGAAGGTGGATTACTACTTCTATCGGGACCGCATCCACACCAGTGCGTTCGGCGCACGCCTGAACGCCCGTTCGGCCGCCGAAGGACTGGCCGCTTCCACGCACCCCGCGCTGAAAGCCTTGCAGGCTTGCCTGACGAACCTCGAACCGCCCGCCGCGCAAGTGAAACGCGAGAAAGGCAAACCCGTGGTCTTCATCACGGGAGATTCCACCGTAAAGAACGAGGACAAAGACCCGAACGGCATGTGGGGTTGGGGCAGTCAGGCGGGAACCATCTTCGACACGGACAAAATCACCGTGGCGAACGAAGCCAAAGCCGGACGGAGCACACGCACTTATCTGGAAGAAAACCGCTGGGAACGTGTCTATAACGCCCTTCAACCGGGCGACTTCGTGTTGATACAGTTCGGCCATAACGACATCGGCGACATCGACCGGGGCAAGGCTCGCGGTGTCATTGCCTGCGCACAGGATACCAGTCATGTTTACAGGGTCAACAAAGGAGATAAAGTTTACAACGAAGTCATTTACTCCTTCGGATGGTACCTGAAAAAATTCATCGACGACGTGCGCGAAAAAGGTGCCACGCCTATTCTGGTGTCCCTCACGCCCCGCAACGAATGGCCCGGCGGAAAGATAGAACGCCGCAACGACAGTTACGGCAAATGGTATCGGGAGGTAGTGGCCGAAACCGCCGTAGAGTTCGTGGACTTGCACAACATCTCGGCCGACGCCCTCGACCGGATAGGCCAAGAAGGCGCCAAAGCTTATTATAACCGCGACCACACGCACACCTCGCTCAAGGGTGCGCAACTCAACGCGCAAAGCATAGCCGAAGGTCTGCGTACCATAGACAGCCCGCTGGCCCGGTACTTGAAATAAACACACGCCCAAAGTAAGGTCGGACAATCGGATTTGTCCGGCCTTTTTCATGACTTCCTACGAGAAAAGCAGGAAAAAACGCCTCCGGATAGCGCGACAAAATGAATAAATATACGGTATATACGGAGTTTATGCACTCTAAAACCGTATATTTAACATTTAATCTCAAGCAAATGATTTTTCAATCTCTTGAAAGCGAAAAAAAATTCTCCGCACAAAAACGGACAAAGCTCGTGAAAAACGTTTTTCGGACGGCTAAAGGACGGGAACGGAAGGCCGGAAAACGGTTTTTCTGAATTATTCGGTGAAAATCCGGTTCCAAAACCGTCCGGCAAATAGATACAAGAACCTTGCTTTTTCCTGACAGCCGCCCCATATCCCGTGCACGGCATGAACCGGAAACGTGCATTTTGACACCTTTCCTCCGTTTCCGGATGACACTTTGCCCAAAAGCCGACGCGCGAGAATCGCGTATTTCCCATCAACGGGACAACCGGACGCATATACGCCAGTCTCATGAAACATAAAGTCAAGGGTTGTCCGGCATTTTTCACATTTCTTCTGCATGCCCTATAAAAATTAACGCGTGCGCACAATAAAGAGGTGACGGACACGTTTTCTTAAAGTATATTTAGCAAAAAAAGACATGATAGAATACGTGAAGGGCCAGATTGCCGAACTCGCTCCGGCCATCGCCGTCATAGATTGCCACGGCGTGGGATACGGCCTCAACATCTCTTTGAACACATTTTCAGCCCTGCAAGGCAAGCAGGAAGCCAAACTATACGTTTACGAAGCCATCCGCGAAGACGCCTACGTGCTTTACGGTTTTTCCACCCGCCAGGAACGTGCCCTCTTCCTGCTGCTCATCAGCGTGTCGGGCATCGGGGGCAACACGGCACGCATGATTCTCTCCGCCCTCACACCGGCAGAATTGGTCAACGTCATCAGTTCCGGCAATGACAAGCTGCTCAAGACCGTGAAAGGCATCGGGCTGAAAACCGCCCAACGCATCATCGTGGACCTGAAAGACAAAATCGCATCGGTGGAAATCGAAGGGACGGCAGCCCCCGGCACTTCCGCGACCGCGGCAACCGGACATTCCGAAATACTGGAAGAGGCCGTGGCCGCCCTTACCATGCTGGGCTTCCCGCCCGCCCCCTCGCAAAAGGTCGCATTGGCCATCCTGAAAGAAGAACCGGAGGCCGCCGTGGAGCGTGTCATCAAACTTGCCCTCAAAAGATTATAGGAAGCCGAAAGCTTCATAGCCCAACGGAACAGCATGAAAAGAAACTTGAAAATCGCGATTAAGCGAGCGCAGACCGAGCTTGCTCGAAGAATGCCGAGCATGAGCGATTTACGCAAAAAGTGGCTCTACCTCATCTTTCTGGCCATCAGTGCCAACGCACTGGCGGACATGGGAGGTGCCGCTTTCTTGCATATACCCTGGAACGAACCCCCGGCTCCGGCCGAACCGGACACCATCCGGCCACGTTTCAGCGTGAAGCGGACGGCGCCCCGCGACGAAGACGATCTGAAAAAACGAAGCTTGGACCTGAAAGACCCGGACAATCTGAAAACGGATACCGTTTACGACCCGGCGACAGGCAATTACACCATCGGTACCAAAGTGGGCGACAGTTACCTGAACGCCCCTTTGCTGATGTCGCCGGAAGAATATCAGGAATGGAGCCTGCAAAAGTCCTTGCAGAACTACTACCGGCAAAAGAACAGCGAGGCTTTCGAAAATGAAGGCAAAAACAAATTCGACTTCACGGACATGCAGTTCGATCTGGGACCGGCCGAGAAAATATTCGGTCCCGGCGGCGTGCGTATCAAAACCCAGGGTTCCGCCGAACTGAAAATCGGGGGTAACCTGAAGAAGACGGACAACCCGAGCCTATCGGAAAACCGCCGGAAGACCTTCGGATTCGATTTCGAAGAGAAAATCAACATGAGCATGAACGGTAGCGTGGGCGACAAAATCAACATGAACCTGAACTACAATACCGACGCCACGTTCGACTTCGATGCGCAAAGCATGAAACTGCGCTACGAAGGCAAGGAAGACGAAATCATCAAGTTGATAGAAGGGGGTAACGTGTCGCTTCCCACCAATTCCTCACTCATCAAAGGCGCTTCCTCGCTGTTCGGCCTGCGGGCTGACCTGCAATTCGGCAAACTGAAACTGCAAACGGTCGTTTCCCAAAAGAAATCGGCCTCGAAAAGCGTGTCGTCCAAGGGCGGCACGCAAACGCACAATTACGAATTCTCGGCTACCGAATACGAAGAAAACCGGCATTTCTTTCTCGCCCACTTCTTCCGCGAACATTATGACCAGAACATGAGCAAGCTGCCCACCGTCATGTCCGGCGTCACCATCAAGCGTATCGAGCTTTGGGTGACGAACAAAACGGGAAGTTATGAAAGCAACCGCAATATCGTGGCCTTCACCGACCTAGGCGAACATGACCATATCTCCAACCCGATCTGGAGCAAAGGCAGCGTGCAAGTGGCCGCCAATGCCGCCAACACCCTCTATTCGACCATGACCACACAGCATGCCGCCGCACGCGACATCAGTCAGACGTCGAGCGACCTGGACGCCATCGCGGGCTTTGAAGGCAGCGTGGACTACGAGAAGCTGCAAAGCGCACGCCTGTTGTCTTCTTCGGAATACATCGTAAACAATTCATTGGGCTACGTGTCGCTCAACTTTACCCTGCAACCGGACGAAGTCCTGGCCGTAGCCTTCGAATACACCTACAACGGCACAACCTACCAAGTGGGCGAGTTCTCGGCCGACCTGACCGACAATACCCAAGCCCTGTTCGTCAAGGCCCTGAAAAACACATCGAACACACCGCAGATGGGCAACTGGGACTTGATGATGAAAAACGTGTATAGCCTGGGAGCTACCACCACGCAAAAGGACAAATTCAAGCTGGACATCCAATACCAAAGCGACTCTGCCGGGGTGTACGTGTCCTACATTCCCGAAGCCAAATACAAAAACACCAAGCTCCTGCGGGTAATGAACTTAGACCGTCTGGATGCCAACAACCGTCCGAATCCGAACGGACAGTTCGACTATGTGGAAGGATACACCATCAATAAAGGACGCATCTACTTCCCCGTAACCGAACCTTTCGGAAGCCACCTGCGCCAATACCTGAATGATGAAGCCTTGGCCGAGAAATATTGTTTCGACGCACTGTACGACTCCACCAAGACCATGGCCAAACAAATAGCGGAAAAGAACAAATTCCTGCTCTCCGGAGAGTACAAGGGAAACAACGGTGCCGAAATCAGCCTCGGCGCCATGAACGTGCCGCAAGGCTCCGTGACCGTGACGGCGGGAGGCGTGACGCTGACGGAAAACACGGACTATACGGTGGACTACTCGATGGGTGTGGTGACCATCATCAACCAAAGCATCATCGATGCCGGCACGAACGTAAGCGTGGACTTCGAAAGCAACGACAACTACGGCATGCAGCGCAAAACGCTCGTAGGATTCAACCTGCAATACGACGTGAGCAAGGACTTCACGTTCGGCGGAACGTTCATGTTCCTGAACGAACAGCCGCTCACCACAAAAGTAAACATGGGCGAAGAACCTTTGAAAAACACCCTGTGGGGCGTCAACCTCTCGTGGAAGAAAGAAAGCCAATGGCTGACCAACCTGATAGACAAAATACCGCTCATCGACGTGACCGAGCCGTCGCAAATCAGCTTTACCGGAGAGTTCGCCCAACTCATTGCCGGGCAAAACAAGAAGATACAGGGGTCGGCTTCCTACATCGACGACTTCGAGAACACGAAAAACGGCATCAGCGTGATGCAGCCCACCAACTGGATGATTTCCAGCGTGCCGTCCGACTTTGAAGAAAGCAAGCTCGTCAACGACGTGCGCGGAGGCTACAACCGCGCCCTGCTGAGCTGGTACACAGTGGATCCGCTCTTCACGCGTCAAAGCTCCTCGCTCACGCCCGCCCATATCAAGAGCGACCTGAACCAACTCTCCAACCACTATGTACGCGAAGTGTACGAACGGGAGCTCTATCCCAACAAGACGCAGACCAGTTACAACTCGGCTGCTTCGCTCCCGGTAATGAACCTCGCTTTCTACCCTACCGAACGGGGAGCCTACAACCTGGATCCGAACTTGGACTACAACGGAAGACTCACCAACCCCAAAACCCGTTGGGGCGGCATGATGCGTAAATTGGACACCAACGATTTCGAGACGGCCAACATCGAATACGTAGAATTCTGGTTGCTCGACCCGTTCATCTACACCCGTGACAAGGGCGGCGATTACGGAGGTGACTTCTATTTGAACTTAGGAGAAGTGAGCGAAGACATCCTCCACGACGGAAAGAAATTCTTCGAAAGCGGAATGCCCATCGACGGAAACTCCAACTATTACACGGAAACGGCGTGGGGACGCGTGCCCAACACCACCAGCGTGGTCTATGCCTTCAACAACGAATCCGGAGCACGCGAACGACAGGACATCGGATTGAACGGACTCAACAGCGAAGAAGAACGTACGTTCGGTGCCTACCGTGAGTTTCTCATGGCCGTACAAGGGAAAGTGAGCCCGCAAGTGTACGATTCGTTGATGAACGACCCGGCCGGAGACGATTACCACTACTTCCGGGGATCGGACTACGATGCCCAGCAACGCAGCATCCTCGACCGTTACAAGTATATCAACCTGCCGGAAGGCAACTCGCGGTCGAATGAAAATGCAAACGAATCGTACGACACTTCATACAAGACCACACCCGACGTGGAAGACATCAATCAGGACTACACATTGAACGAGTACGAGAAATATTACCAATATAAAATCAGCATCCGTCCGGAAGACTTCATTGTGGGGCAAAACCATATCGTGGACAAACGTACGGCAAGCGTCAAGCTCCGCAACGGCAACACGGAAGAGGTGAATTGGTATCAGTTCCGCATACCGCTTACCGAATACCAAAAGAAAGTGGGCAACATCAACGATTTCACGAGCATACGGTTCATGCGTATGTTCCTGACCGGTTTCGAACAGCCCGTCATCCTTCGTTTCGCCACACTGGATCTGGTGAAAGCCGAATGGCGTTCCTACGAACAGGCTCTTTATGCCGGCGAAATGCCCGTCACGAACGGAAGCATGGAAATATCGGCTGTCAACATCGAAGAAAACAACGACAAGACACCGGTGAACTACGTACTGCCTCCGGGCATCAGCCGCGTAGTGGATCCGGCACAAAGCCAACTGGCCGAAGACAACGAACAGGCTCTCTCGCTGACGGTACGTAACCTGGCCACGGGAGACGCCCGCGCCGTGTACAAGAACACCAACCTGGACATGCGCCAGTACAAACACCTCCAAATGTTCGTCCATGCCAACGCGCTGGCCGAGAATGTAACCGAAACGGAAGACAATCAGACCAGTATCTTCATCCGGCTCGGCTCGGACTACAAGAACAACTTCTACGAATACGAAATTCCCTTGAAGCTGACGGCAGCCGGACGCTACGACACTTATTCCGCCGAACAGTGCCGCGCCGTATGGCCTGAAGAGAATATGCTGGACATCGATCTCTCGGTGTTCACCAAAGTGAAACAGGCACGCAACCGCGAGAAGAGCCTCGGCAATACCAACCTGACCACACTCTTCTCCGTCTACGACGACAACCGGCCGAACAACAAGGTAAGCGTCATGGGTAACCCGACCTTGGGCGAGGTGAAGACCATCATGATCGGCGTGCGCAACAATGCCCGTGCAACCAAGTCGGTGGAAGTATGGGCCAACGAGCTTCGCCTGCAGGAATACAGCAATGATGGCGGTTGGGCCGCACAGGGTACCCTGAATATACAATTCTCCGACCTGGGTTCCGTCAATCTGACCGGACACATGGAAACAGCCGGATTCGGAGGCATAGAAGACAAAGTGAGCGAACGCAACCAGGAAGACATGTACAATTACAGCATCACGACCAGCTTCGAACTGGGCAAGCTGCTGCCGGAGAAAGTACGCTTCACGGCGCCCATTTACTATTCGTTCAACAAAGAGGTCATCAAACCGAAATATAATCCGCTCGACACGGACATGTTGCTGGAAGACGCTCTCGACGCTTGCACCACGGAGCACGAAAAAGACTCGTTGAGAAGCCTGACCACCACGGAGACCACGAATAAGAACTTCAGCCTGAGCAACGTGAAGTTCAACATCGCCACGCCCAAACACCCCATGCCATACGACCCCGCCAACTTCTCGTTCAGCTATTCGCACAGCGAGTCCAACAAAACGGGCGAAACCACGGCTTGGGAAACGGAAAAAAACTGGAACGGAGCGTTCAACTACAACTATTCTCCCGAATACAAGCCTTTCGAGCCGTTCAAGAAGATGATTAAAAGCAAGAGCAAATGGTGGGACATCATCCGCGACCAGAACTTCAACTACTTGCCGCAAAACATCAGCTTCAACACGAACATCCTGCGCAACTATTACGAGTACCAGGAACGGGACATCGAGAATCTGGAAGACCCGACGTCGCTCCCTCTCTCCTTCTCCAAAGAGTTTTTGTGGAACCGCGATTTCAGTCTGAAGTGGGACTTGACCAAAAACCTTCACTTCTCGTTCAACTCCGCCACCCATGCGGAAATCGAAGAGCCGAACGTTCCGGTCAACAAGGATCTCTATGCAGACCAGTACCAAGTATGGAAAGATTCCGTATGGCACAGCATCAAAGGATTCGGAACTCCGCTCGACTACCAACAGGACTTCACGGCCTCGTACAAAGTACCGCTCGAAAAAATACCGTGCTTCTCGTGGATTTCCCTCGACGGCAATTACACGGCCAACTATTCCTGGGAACGCGGCATGGAACTGGAAGACGGAACTTCTTACGGCAATACCATCAACAACCAGCGTTCGGCTACGATAAACGGACGCTTCAACCTGGAAACGCTGTACAATTTCTCTTCTTTCCTGAAAGAGGTCAACAAGAAATTCTCGGCCAGCGAACGGAAGAAAGCCAAGGACAAAAGCAACCGTGAACGGGAGAAGGCCAAGGCACAAAAAGAAAAAGAGAAGAAAGCCGCCGCCAACGGGAAGGACGGGCAAAACAAGGACGGGAAGGACAAAACGGACGGCAAAACGGCGGACAACGCCAAAGGCACGGCCAACGCCAAGGTGAAAAACCCGAAATTCAAGGGATTTGCCGGTGAAATCACCCTGAAACCCGATACGACCGTGGAACTGGCGCACAACCAAAAGAGCCGCCGCATACGCGTCACCGCCGTAACCGCTGCCGGACGCCGCTACCCCATCAAGTTCAAGAAACTGGATAAGAACAAGATTCGCATCCTGAACATGGACTCCGTAAAACTGCGTGTCAACGTCATAGCCAAGACACCGGCAAAGGAAAAGCCCTGGTACCCCTACTTACAAGGGGCCACACGCTTCCTGATGATGGTGCGCAACGTCAGTGTCAGCTACCGTAACACGTTCGCCATGTCCTTGCCGGGCTTCCTGCCCAACGTGGGCGACATGCTCGGACAACGTACGGGCGGAGGCATGCAACCGGGATTGGATTTTGCGTTCGGCCTCACCGGCGAAAGCTATATCGACAAAGCCAACGAGCGGGGATGGCTGCTCAACAATGACAGTATCAGTACGCCGGCCACCACCAACGCCATGGAGGATCTCCAACTTAAAGCCACGTTGGAACCTATCCCGGACTTGAAGATTGACTTGAATGCCAGCCGGACGGTGAACAGTAACAAGAGCATACAATATATGTATGCGGGCATGCCCACCACGCAAAGCGGCAGCTTTACGATGACCACCATTTCCATCAAATCGGCCTTCGAAAGCCGAGGCGACGCCGGAAACGGATACAGCAGCAAGACATTCGCCCGTTTCCAACAATACCTCAACACGTTCCAAAGCCGTGTGGAAGCCCGCTATGCCAATGCCACCTATCCGGCTGCTACCGGACTACAGGGCAAGTTCGACCCGGCCAACGGTACGGTAGACAAGTATTCGTCCGACGTCATGATACCGGCTTTCCTAGCCGCTTACACCGGAGGAGGAGACATCAACTCCCCGTTGGACATTTTCCCGAGTCTGGCACGCATGCTGCCCAACTGGACCGTATCCTACAAAGGCCTGGCCTACCTGCCTTGGATACGGGACCACTTCAAGAGCGTCACCCTGAACCACTCCTACAAGAGCATCTACTCCGTGGGGGCTTACAATACGTACAGCAGTTGGATGGAGTACATGGGCGACCTGGGATTCATACAAAACACTACGGACAATGCTATCATCCCGAGCAGCATGTACGATATCAGTTCCGTATCCATCAACGAAGCCTTCTCGCCTTTGGCAGGACTGGACCTCACGTTGAACAACAACATGACTTTCAAGGTAGAATACCGCAAGACACGCGTACTCACCCTGAGCATGACCGCGGCCCAGTTGAATGAGGCTTGCAGCAATGACTTCGTCATCGGATGGGGCTACAAAATCAATGATTTCAAGTTCTCTTCCCTCTTCGGAGGCCGACGTAAGAAAACCGGAAGGGGCAATAACAACAAGCAAACGAATGCAGCCAACAACCGGAACAATACCCGCAAGAGCGGTACTTCGGCGAAAAACAGCCGCGTCATCAGCCACGACCTGAACCTGCGTTTCGACTTCTCGTTCCGTAATCAGGACGCCATTACGCGCAACATCCAGACTTCATTGTCCGAAGCTACAAGCGGCAACAAAGCCATCAAAGCCTCGTTCAGCGCGGACTATACGATGAGCCGTTACGTCACGTTGAGCCTCTATTACGACCGTCAGCGCAACCAACCGTTGCTATCGTCCAACGCTTATCCCACCATCACACAAGATTTCGGGTTCAGCCTGCGGTTCTCACTGACAAGATAGAGCCTTACGCTACACGATTCGGCGGAGCAGGATGTTTTCCTGCTCCGCCGAATCGTAAGTTGCCCGCTCAAAACCTTCGCTTCACATGTATATGATTTTCATCGTTCCTCCGCCCCAAACGAAAATCTCCTGAGAACGGAAAATCGTTTGGCTGAGATTGATTTTTCGTTTGGCGCAGAACAAAATGACATTCTCCTCAGTCCGGAGGCTGACTTTACATCAAGCTGTATTACAGCAAATTAAGAAGAAAACAGTCGCCTATGGCGAAGAAAGCCGCATCCTCCTCCAACTGTCAAACTTCTTCCTTTACCGGTGCGGAAGGTGCTCCTCCTGTTTCCGAGGTGCCGACCGGTTTTAATCCCATCTTTGCCGCCCGACGAAGCATGAACTCGTATGCCGCATCGTGCTCGTTCGGTACCACGCCGTCGAGAATCGCATCCTTGATGGCACTCTTCAGACTGCCGACCTCGCGACAAGGAGACAGACCGAACACCGTCATAATCTCCTCTCCCGAAACCGGAGGTTGGAAGTTGCGCACGCGGTCGCGCTCCTCCAAATCCACCAACTTGCGGCGCACCAACTTGAAATTGTCCAAGAAGCGTTGCTTACGCACGGCGTTCTTCGAGGTAATATCAGCCTCGCAAAGCATCATCAAGTCCTCAATGTCGTCACCGGCTTCGAACAACAGGCGACGCACGGCGGAATCCGTCACTTCCTCGTCGGCAATGACAATGGGGCGCATGTGCAGCTCCACCATCTTTTGCACATATTTCATCTTCTCGTTCATCGGCAACTTCATCTTCCGGAAAATGTCCGGCACCATCTTGGCTCCGATAAAGTTATGATTGTGGAAAGTCCATCCCGCCACGGGATCGAAGCGCTTCGTACGCGGTTTGCCGATGTCGTGCAAAAGGGCCGCCCAACGCAACCACAAATTATCCGTGTGCCGGCAAATATTATCGAGCACTTCAAGCGTGTGGTAGAAATTGTCTTTATGCGCACGTCCGTTTACCTTTTCCACCCCCTCCATAGCTGCCAACTCGGGAAAAATGAGAGGCAGTAAGCCGCATCGGGCCAACTCCACAAAGCCTTTCGAAGGCGTGGGCGTCATCATTATCTTATTCAATTCGTCGGCAATACGCTCGCGGGAGATGATCTTTATCCGCTCCCGGTTCCGTTCCAGCGCCTCGAACGTCTCTTCGTCTATATAAAAATTCAGCTGGGTGGCAAAACGCACGCAACGCATCATGCGCAGCGGGTCGTCGCTGAAAGTGATGTCGGGGTCGAGCGGCGTACGGACGAGACGGTCTTCCATGTCCCACACGCCGTCGAACGGGTCGACCAGTTCTCCGAAACGTTCACGGTTCAAACATACGGCCAGTGCATTAATCGTGAAATCACGGCGGTTCTGGTCGTCTTCCAACGTCCCGTCTTCCACCACCGGCTTACGCGAGTCATGGCTGTAACTCTCCTTCCGGGCTCCTACGAACTCCACCTCCATTCCCTTGAACTTGACTTGTGCCGTACCGAAATTGCTGAACACACTCAGGTGTGCGCCTCTCCCCAGCCTGCCGGCCAAAGCCTTGGCCAATGCTATGCCGCTCCCCACCGTCACGATATCGATGTCCTGCGAAGGGCGCTCCAGAAAAAGATCACGCACATAACCGCCTACGACATAGCATTCCACACCCTGCTCATCAGCCACTTCCGATATTTGATGGAAAATCTTTTTGTCCAACAAATGTATCAAATCTTCCCTCGTCAAATTCCTCATTCTTCAAAAATACCATAAAATAATTGCAAAAATACGATTTTTTGCGCATCGGCTTGAATTATTCCCTCAAAAAATGGTACTTTTGCAGAGTGAATTCTGTGACAAAAAGCCTATGAGAAAAACATTATACACCTTATTGCTTCCTATTATCGTCTGTTCCTGTACGGGGCAAGAGGATAAGGAAGAAGAATACGCAGGCCGTATGCTCAATGCTGCGCGTACCTTAATGACAGAAGGAAACTACGTAGCTGCCAAAGACAGTATTCTGGCCATGCGTGAAACTTTCCCTACGGCCTTTAAAGCACGCGCCACCGGCATTATCGTAATGGACAGTATCGAACTCCTTGCGGCACAAGATACGTTGGCCATAATGGACAGTACCCTAAGGGCAGAACAGGAAATACTAAAAAAACTGGAATCTGAAAAGCGACGGGGACATAATGCCGAATATTACCGGCAACGCACGGATGTGTTCCATCTCAAACAACGTTTCGACGAACTGGGGGCCAAAGTCAAATTTTATCTGCGCAAGATAGAAGTGGACATTCTCGAAAGGGATAAAGGATTTGACGGGGATACGAACGAATAATCCACCCCACTCTTGCAAAGAAAGAAAATGAACGTCCCCTCCGTCGCTATCACAGCAAGGAGGGGACGCTTTCTATAATTACATTGTGTTTGTGTGTTACCAAAACTTATTGGCTGCCGCATTATATTCCAAACCTGCTTCGGCCATCTTGTTTTCCAATTCTTGGCGGTCCACGTCCATATCATCACATAAAGCATCGAGTGTCGGATAAAAATCCCGCAACTTCATATTGATGAAACTCATCAGCATCATCGGATCTTTCGGCATTTCTCCTTCCATCTTTAACCTCCTCGTCTTATCATTATAAATGTCCGTTCCTGACCGTCACCACCAAGGTACCTATGCAAAGCACAGCCGCCACCAGACAGGCAAACAATACGTGCCATATGTATGTATCCATCTGAAAAAATAATCTTTTTACCTTAAACAAACCGTAACCTACGCGTATCTTTACCTAAAAACCATTACCTATTAATATCTTTTTCGTGATACAAAGGTACAAACAAGACGTTTATCCTGCAAGATGAATAATCATTTTGAAATGAGTTCCGGTAAATTCTTGACCTAAATCAAGAATTTACCGGAACGTTGTATCAGATGTAACAAAGATGTTACAATAAGAACCTCACAATATCATTATAACAAGCCAGCACCATAAGCCCCATGATCAAGGCCATACCTACCACTTGGGCGCGTTCGAGGAACTTGTCGCTGGGCGGACGACGAAGAATCATCTCGGCAATGAGGAACAGCACGTGACCGCCATCCAACGCCGGAATGGGCAGGATGTTCATGAAAGCCAGCATCAGGCTCAGGAAGGCTGTAGTCTCCCAAAACGTCAGCCAATCCCACGTAGCAGGGAAAATGCTCCCGATAGTGATGAAACTGCCCACACTTTTCGCTCCGTCGGCCGTAAATAAGTACTTCAAGTCGCTTACATATCCGGAGAGTACATCTATCCCATGGGAGATACCGGCCGGAATACTGGCCCAGAAACCATAGTCCACCTTTATAGGTTTATAATACGCCGAAAGGGTTTGTTTCAACAATCCTAATTTGTAATCTGCCCCAAGTTCCAATGTCACGGTATCCGTACGAGTGCCATCTTTCGACTGGTAAAGCACAGACAGGCGGCTCAGACGCACGCTATCCTCATGGGACGGGCTGCCGGCCATCAAAGGTTCCATGCGTACTCTCATGATTTCGTCAAAGTCGCTCCACGTAGCCACCGGCTTTCCATCCATCGCCACGATACGGTCTCCGCTACGGATTCCGGCGTTATATACCGGAGAGGAAGGAAGCACAGAATCTATGACCGAGGGAATGAAAGGAACCATGAACGGCGGATTGGATTTAAGCATCTCCAACATGTTCATATCTTCCGGCATCGTCAGACTCACTTCCCGGCCCTCGCGCAGCACAGTTACCTCACGGGCCTCCGATACGGCACGGTAAACGGAACCGTCCCATTTCCGGATTTCTTCACCGTCCACCGCCAATAAGACGTCTCCGTCACGGAAACCTAATTTTTCCGCTTGTTCGTTGAACTGGTATCCCATCGTCATGTCCTTGGCCGGTATATACTGTTCGCCCCAATGAAAAAGAATCATGGTGTAGATAAACAAAGCCAAAAGGAAATTGACCACTACACCTCCAATCATGATAAGCAGACGCTGCCACGCCGGTTTGGCACGGAACTCCCACGGCTGCACCGGCTTTTTCATCTGCTCGGTGTCCATGCTCTCGTCTATCATACCCGCAATCTTCACATAGCCTCCGAAAGGAAGCCAACCGATACCGTACTCGGTCTCATTGTCCTTGCACTTGGGAAACAAACGGGTAAACCACTTGTCTTTCGTACTAAATAAGTGGAAATAAGGATCGAAGAAAAGAAAAAATTTCTCCACTTTCACGCGGAAGAGTTTGGAGAAAAAGAAATGTCCTCCCTCGTGAAGCACTACGAGAATCGAAAGCGAGAGCACCAACTGGAGGGCTTTAATCAATGTTGCATCCATGTAATATTGTGTTTGTTTTGTTTTTGTTTAACATGCCCCGACGTACTCCGCTGCAATCCGGCGCGCCTCGGCATCCGTCTGCAAATAGTCCTCGTACGTGGGTTCCTTTACGAAAGAAGTCTTCCGCATCGTATTTGCTATCACATCGCTCATCTGCAAGAAGCCGATACGGTCCTCCAAAAAGGCACGATTGACGATTTCGTTAGCCGCATTGACAATGCAAGGCATGTTTCCACCCTCATGCAAGGCTTCATACGCCAAAGCGAGGTTACGGAAACGACGGGTGTCCGGCTCCTCGAAAGTGAGCGTGCCTACCCGGAACAAGTCCAGACGTTCGAACGAACTCTGTAAACGCAAGGGATAGGAGAAAGCATATTGTATGGGCACACGCATGTCCGGCATTCCCAGTTGCGCCTTGACCGCCCCGTCGGCAAACTGCACGGCACTGTGCACGATAGACTGTGGGTGTACCACCACCTGTATCTGTCCCGGCTCGACGCCGAACAGCCATTTGGCCTCTATCACTTCAAAACCCTTGTTCATCATCGACGCGGAGTCGATGGTGATTTTCGCCCCCATCGACCAGTTCGGATGTTTCAACGCCTGGGCTTTGGTCACCGAAGCCAACTGTTCATGGGAAAACGTGCGGAAAGGGCCGCCCGAAGCCGTCAGGATAATCTTCTCTACAGGACTTACCTCGCCTGCCAAACATTGGAAGATAGCAGAATGTTCCGAATCCACCGGAATGATGTCCGCATGATAATCATTTGCCAGACGGTTAATCAGTTCCCCGGCTACGACCAACGTTTCCTTATTGGCCAATGCAATGGCTTTTCCCGCCTTAATCGCACTGATGGTCGGCCTTAAACCGGCAAATCCGACCATGGCCGTCAGCACCACGTCCACCGGCCTTTCCTGCACAATCTGACAAAGCGCTTCCGCTCCGGCATACACCTTGACGGGCAAGTCGGCCAACGCATCGCGCAACACCCCGTACTTGTCCTCATTGGCAATGACTACCGCTTCGGGCATGAAACGGCGTGCCTGTTCTATCAGCAGTTCCACCCGGTTGTTTGCCGTCAGTACATACGCCTCATACAAATCGGCATGTTCCTCGATGACTTGCAAGGCCTGCGTCCCGATAGATCCCGTGGAACCTAATATCGCAATCTTTTTCTTCTCGTTCGTATTCATCCAAGGTATTATTCTCATTCACCCAAAGCCAAAAGGCCATCGGGCAAAGTCATGTAAATCTTACGGTTTTTATGGTCGATATCATCCACCAAGTCTTCACCGGCCGGAAGCAAAATCTTCCCGCCAGAAGGAGTAGCGACTTCAAAAAGAACATTCAACGTAGATTCGTCTACCGCTTCCACCTGTCCCAATTCACCATGAACCGTGTCCACGACCGTGAAACCGGTGAAGTAACTCCACGTATATTCTCCCTCATGTGCCTCTTCCGTCAGGGCCTTCGGAAAGTAAACCTCCACGCCAACCATGCGGCGTGCCTGCTCTTCCGTATCCACCCCTTCGAATTTCATCAAGACCGTCGTATCGCTCCGAAAGCGGTATTCTTCCATAAAGAAAGGCACCAGTATCCCGTCCATACGGCATACCACATACTCCGCTTCCACACGGTCGAACACATCGTCCGTAAAGGCCATGTTCAATTCCCCCGACACCCCGTGTGTCTTGGTCAACATACCTATTTTATATACTTCGTCTTCGCGTATCATTCTTCTACACGTTTGATGCAAGCTCCCAATGCCGTCAGGCGCGATTCGATATTCTCATATCCCCGGTCTATCTGTTCGATATTGCTGATACGGCTCGTCCCGTCTGCACTCATGGCGGCTATCAATAGAGCGATTCCGGCACGTATATCAGGCGATGTCATGCGTCCGCCACGCAAACGGATTTGATGGTCGTGCCCGACCACCACGGCCCGATGTGGGTCACAAAGGATAATCTGCGCCCCCATATCAATCAACTTGTCCACAAAGAACAAGCGGCTCTCGAACATCTTCTGGTGAATCAACACCGTACCTTTGGCTTGTGTGGCCACCACGAGCAACACACTCAACAAATCCGGAGTCAATCCCGGCCACGGCGCATCGCTCAAGGTCATGAACGAACCGTCCAGGAAAGAATCAATCTCATAATGGTCATGCCGCGGGATGAACAAATCATCTCCATGACGAAGCACTTGCACGCCCAGACGGCTGAAAGTATAAGGAATGATGCCTAAATTATCATACGACACATTCTTGATACTGATACCGTCGCCCACCATGGCCGCCATGCCAATGAAGCTGCCCACCTCAATCATGTCCGGCAAAACCGTATGTGCGGCACCGTGAAGCGAATCTACTCCTACGATGGTGAGCAGGTTGGAAGCTATTCCGCTGATGTTCGCCCCCATACGGTTGAGCAAATGACAAAGTTGTTGGATATAAGGTTCGCACGCAGCATTATATATCGTTGTCGTACCCATAGCCAACACTGAAGCCATAATGATATTGGCCGTACCTGTGACCGAGGCTTCGTCGAGCAACATATACGTACCACACAACCGCCCGGCATGAATGTCGTATACGCCCCGGCGGATGTCATAATCAAACTTGGCTCCCAATTTCTGGATTCCGAGAAAATGCGTATCCAACCGACGGCGTCCGATTTTGTCTCCTCCCGGCTTAGCCACCATGGCACGGCCGAAACGGGCTATCATCGGGCCGATAAGCATCACGCTTCCCCGCAGTTTGGTACAACGCGCCAGAAACTCATCGCTCTGCACATATTCCATGTTCACCTCGTCGGCCTGGAACGTAAAGTCGCCCGGAGCATTCCGCGTGACTTTCACACCGACATCTTCCAACAAACGGATTTGGTTGTTCACATCCGAGATGTCGGGTATGTTTTTGATACGTACCGGTTCTGAAGTAAGCAACGTCGCACAAATCACCTGCAAGGCTTCGTTCTTCGCGCCTTGGGGTACTATCTCTCCGGTCAAACGACGACCACCCTCTATAATAAATGAAGCCATACGAACAGAACCGCCGCTTAATTTTTCCGTTTGTTCTTCCGCCCGACATTACGATAAGCCACTGGGGCACGCCCCGGCTGAACCTTATCATATTGGTCGGAGAACAAATGAAAACGTTCTCTATCCAAATGCACGGTACCATGCGTATAGTGGTCCAAATCCAAAGCCACCTTGTCATCGTCCATGGCATCCTTGTTCCAATTACCCAAGCTCCGTTTCATCTGCCCGGCAACCAACAGCGTCAGTTCTTCCCGTTCCGCGCCCTCCGGCATCTCGGCCAATTTACGTATCAACGCTTCCAACAAAGCCCCGTAATGACGATAACGGATCTTTTTCATCGGATAAGCCATAGGAGACGGCTTGCTGTCCCCTCCTACTTTTCTGGGCGTCACTTCGTACGGATAATCAATATCCAACTTATAATCGGCCATGATAGCCAAATGATCCCACAATTTATGCTTGAAATCCGGTACGTCACGCAAATGCGGAAACATGTTTCCCATTATCGAGACTATCGTGCGGGCACAACGTTGACGCTCCTCACGGTTTTCCAGCGTGAGCGCATAATCCACCATTTCCTGGATGCCGCGTCCGTACTCCGGCATCGGTAATTTCTTACGTTGGGTATTATATATCATTTACAAAAGTTTTTTCGGTTTTGAAGCTACAAATTCTTTCAAATAGAAAGGCTCGAAATAAGCCACGTCTTCAAATCGGCCCAGCGCAAAAGCCTTCTCTGCCAAAGGCCCCATGTTCCGGGCCAAAGGCATGACATCCGGAAGGAAATGCGCATTCGGGTGCGTAATTCCAGTCTTGCATTTCTCAGCGCCGTCACCCAAAAAGTACACCGGCCGTTCGTTCAGGAAGTCTTGGTAAGTGCTCTCGTCCACAATGTCGGCTCCGATGGCCCGTACCGGTCTCAAAGCCCTGTCGTACAAAGCGGCATATACTTCCATCCTGCGCGCATCTATCATAGGACACAACAAAGCGTCTTCAGGCAAATCTTCCTGATAGAGCAGCACCGGCACGCACAACAGTTCCAACGTCGGGACAGCTATCAGCTTCAAACCGCGGGCATAACAGATGCCTTTGGCCATCGACACACCGATACGCAATCCCGTATACGACCCCGGCCCCTGACTCACTGCCACCGCATCGAAAGGAATTCCGTGATTGTCGATATAAGAGATAGCTTCGTCCACAAAAACACCTAACTGCACCGCATGCGAAGGCCCGCTTTTGTCTACTTTTTCAAACAATACCGCCCCGTCTTCTGTAACGGCTACCGAGCAAACCTTCGTACTCGTTTCAATATGCAGTATACAAGACATAAACTATTTTTTCCTTAGAATAACTACGCAAAGTTACCATTTTATCCTATTATTTTCCTACTTTTGCATAAAATAATTATTAAATCATGATTCAATCAATGACGGGCTACGGCAAATCGACTGCCGTAGTGAAAGGCAAAAAGATACACGTGGAAATCAAATCCCTCAATAGCAAGGCTTTAGATCTTTCCGCACGTATCGTACCGCTCTATCGGGAAAAGGAAATGGAAATCCGCGCCATGATCAGCCAGACGCTGGAGCGCGGAAAAGTGGACTTCACCATCTGGGTGGAAAAAGACGACACGCAAACGGCTACACCTATCAACGGCGTTATCTTGGACAACTACTACCAGCAGATTAAACAAATCAGTGAAGAACGCCATATTCCCCTTCCGGCCGACTGGTTCGCCACGTTATTGCGCCTGCCGGACGTCATGACCCGCACGGAAGTGGAAGAATTGGACGAGGAGGAATGGACAGCCGTACGGACTGCCATCGAGGAAGCCATCGGCAAGCTCGTGGACTTCCGCAAACAGGAAGGTGCCGCACTGCAAAGGAAATTCACAGAGAAGATACAAAACATAGGCGATTTGCTGAAAAGCATCGAGCCGTATGAGCAAAGCCGCACCGAACGCATCCGCCAACGTCTGGTGGAAGCCTTGGAAACGATTCCCAATGTGGAATACGACAAGAACCGCCTGGAGCAGGAAATGATCTATTATATCGAGAAACTGGATATCAACGAAGAGAAACAGCGTCTGGCCAACCACTTGAAATATTTCATGGAGACCATGGAAAACGGTCATGGACAAGGCAAGAAGTTAGGCTTCATCGCCCAGGAAATGGGACGTGAAATCAACACGACGGGAAGCAAGAGCAATCTGGCCGAAATGCAGAACATCGTGGTGAAGATGAAAGACGAACTGGAACAAATCAAAGAACAAGTGCTCAACGTAATGTAACCACACCGACGATAATGACAGGCAAATTGATTATCTTTTCCGCTCCCAGCGGCAGCGGGAAAAGCACGCTCATCAATTATCTGATGGGACAGGACTTGAATTTGGCTTTCAGCATCAGTGCAACCAGCCGTCCGCCACGGGGGACGGAGCGTGACGGGGTGGAATATTTCTTCCTCACGCCCGAAGAGTTCCGCCAACGCATCGCCAACGGTGAATTCCTGGAATATGAGGAAGTCTACAAAGACCGCTTCTACGGCACCTTGAAAGCGCAGGTGGAAAAGCAACTGGAAGCCGGACAGAACGTAGTGTTCGACGTGGACGTACATGGCGGATGCCGCATCAAAGAATTTTACGGCGACCGCGCTTTAAGTATGTTCATCCAACCGCCCTCGGTGGAAGAGCTTCGCCGCAGACTGGAAAGCCGGGGCACCGACGCGCCGGAAGTCATAGACGACCGCATCGCACGGGCGGAATACGAACTGACATTCGCCCCCAGATTCGATACGATAGTCGTAAACGACGACCTCGAAAAGGCCAAAGCCGAAGCACTGGCCCGCCTGAAAGCCTTCTTGTACCCATAAAACCCACAGCCCATGGACGACAAAACCATCCAAAGGAACTTACAGACCAGCATCATACTGTTCGTCTTATGTCTGATAGTCACCATCGCCGCAGCCCTTTTGCAATGGACCGAAATCACCATCGCCATGGGAGTGTTAGCCGTGGTGCAAGCCTACATCATCTACGTATGGTGGCACCGGAAACGCCATCGGAAACCCCATTTCCAACATAAACCCCACGAAAGGGCATGACGGAAACGGGCATCTACGGGGGGTCTTTCAATCCTATCCACCGGGGACACGTGGAGTTGGCCGAACGCCTTTGCCGGGATGAAGGGTTGGACGAATTGTGGTTTATGGTATCTCCCCAGAATCCATTCAAAAAGTCGTCTCCCGATTTATTGAATGAAAATATCCGTCTGGAGCTGGCCCGCATGGCCGTACGGGAACATCCCTGCCTCAAAGTGAGTGATTTTGAGTTCCGCCTGCCCCGTCCGTCCTACACGGCAGACACTTTGGCTGCCTTGCGGCAAGCTTATCCCGACCGGCTTTTCACATTAGTCATCGGTGCAGACAACTGGCTTGCTTTCAAGGACTGGAAGAAACCGGACGAGATTCTAAGCCACCATCGCATCTTGGTCTACCCCCGTCCCGGTTACGCGGTAGAGACCGCGTCCCTGCCCCCCGGTGTCAAGCTTACGGACACCCCGCTCATCGACATCAGTTCCACTGAACTCCGCCGTCTCATCTCCCAAGGCGACGACGCCTCTTACGGATTAGACGAAGCGGTCTGGCAGGAAATCCGCAAAAAAGGATACTATCGGAAAGCATAAGGCATCTGAGTGAATAAAAACAGGCATGCCCACTGTCTCTTCCACGATTCAGCAGGCATGTCACATCTTTACGGCATCCTTCTCTCACAAAAGCCGATATGCCGACTCATTCATTATACCAATTTTACCTTCAATACCGGTGCTATGTCATTCGTCTTCTCCTCCGGCAACATCACTTTCAGGCCGTCTTCGCCACAAGTGAACTTCACCTTTCCGTAACCTAACAACTCTACACTTTTCACCTTTCCTTTATAATAAGGAGAACCTTTACGGAAGCTTTTCATCATGATTACTTTGCTTTCCGGCCATCCTAAGGCCGTAGCATACACGACCTTCTTGCCTTTCTGTACAAAACGTACATCCTTTGCCGTATAATTCTGCCCTTCATTGAACCCCTGCGCTTTCATCGGGTTGGCAGCCTCAGCCAAAGGTCCCTCGCCGAACGTCGTCCACGGGCGAGTACCATAAATACTTTCTCCGTTGACATCCATCCATGCTTTGATATCTTTAAGAATCGCCACTTCTTTCTCGTCTATGACACCGCTTCCCCTCAAAGGTACACTCAACAAAAGGTTACCGTTCTTGCTCACGATATCCACCAACATCTTTACCACTTGGCTTGCAGGCTTGTAACCATTACGGTCGTATACGCTCCGTTCATAATGCCAATTGCCCAAGCAAGTACACGTCTGCCAAGCTTTCTCCTGCGGACGATCGGGTATGCCACGCTCCACATCCCATACCATGGCCTCCTTATGCTTGTCTTCAAGAATCTTGCCCGTCACCACGGCGCGCATCTTTCCCTTGTTCTCTTTCAGGCTCGTGTTATACATGTGAGCTAAGATTCTCACGCCTTCGTCACTGATAGGATAGAACGGCAACACAGTATCGTCGAAATACAACACGTCGGGATGATAACGGTTGACCACATCCAACGTCCGGTTATACACCTTCGTCTTGAAATCCTCCGAAGGCTGGGAGGCTCCGTTACCCCAAGCCCACTGCGAATGGATAGCCCCGACATTCTTGCTGTCCTTGCTCCGTTCGTGTCTCTGCTCATATAAGTCCTGGGGATCGTAACCTTCCCACCATTTTCCTTTCCCATCGGCTTTCGTCAACTTGCCATCGAAATCTTGTGAACCTTCCATCCAAGTCCAAGCGTGGGAGGCATGAATACTCACACCAAGCGGCAAGCCGTATTTCTTACACGCCTTGGCCCACTCGCCCACGACATCCCGTTTCGGCCCCATGTTCACAGAGTTCCACGGTTGGTACTTGCTGTCCCAAAGGTCCATATTATCATGATGGTTACCCAATGCCATGAAATAACGGGCACCCACGCTCTTGTAAAAACGTACCAGAGAATCAGGTTGCCACTCTTCGGCCTTCCATTCATTAATCACGTCCTTAAACCCGAAATCCTTCGGATTACCATATTTTTTCACGTGCACGTCATACTGCCAATGACCCGGATAGTACATGTGACGCGCATACCAATCGCCCGACTCCGGTTCGCACTGCGGCCCCCAATGCGCCCAAATGCCGAATTTGGCATCGCGAAACCAATCCGGACACTCATACGCTGCCAAAGATTCCCACGTCGGTTGGTATTTGCCCGTCTGCATCGGTTCGGGCTGTACGTTTTGCTGTGCTGCCGAAGGGACGCATGCAAGCATCGCCGCCCCACAACACAAAGACATCATCCATTTGTTTCTCATTATCTCATTTATTTGGTTTTGGATGCAAAATTAAATATTTATCCTTAAAACAGAATTGCACTATCCAAATTCAATATAGGATTTTATAGGCTTTTTTCACGTCATACCGGACTACCGTGCTTCAATATCTCATCGGAAGCTTCCGACTGCAGGTCCTTTCCCACCTCGCGGTCGAACAATATTTTAAACGTATAAGCATAGCTGCAAGGTTTATGTTCCGGAAAGCGGATTTCAAGTCCCTCTCCGTCAACTGCCAATCCAGTTTCTCCGCGGACCCCAAGAGCACGATGTCTTGGATCCGGGCACCGGCCACCGCTTCCTTGTCTAAGGACTTGATGAAGACGGAAGATAGATGAAAAAAGAGGCCATACCCTGCGGCATAACCTCCTCTCCATAAAAACTAAACCATAAAACATCTTTATGTCCAGCCACGGCGATAAGCACTGTGACCGTAAAATACCACAACCACAAAGCAAATGAATGGCAAAACGAAAGACAAGTTTACCGCCGGCATCCCCCAAAGCGTGTGCAGGTCGATGATAGCCGCCTGAACCGGTGGCAGTATTGAACCGCCAAGGATGGCCATAATCAGCCCGGCGGCCCCGAACTTGGCATCTTCGCCCAAACCCTGCAAGGCGATACCGTATATGGTGGGGAACATGAGCGACATGCAAGCCGACACGCCCACGATGCAATACATACCCCAAATGTTTTGCAGGAACATGACGCCCACGGTAAACAATGCAGCAAAAACAGCCAACGTCCGCAACAGCAACCCGGAATTGAAGAAACGTAACAAGAACGTACAAATGAAACGGCTCACGCAAAATACGGCCATCGCAGCGATATTGAACTGTTGTGAACGCACCTCGGCAGCCTGCTCAGCCATGCCCATCGACATGAAAAGGCGGGTACCGTATTGAATGATAAACGTCCAGCACATGATTTGCGCTCCTACGTAGAAAAACTGCGCAACCACGCCCTCACGATAACGACGCACAGCTACAAGACGCTTCAACGTAGGCAGAAAATCAATCTTACCCGACGTATCGCGATGACGCGGCATCCTCACCAAACGGACGAGCACTAACATGGAAAGCGTCACCAGTCCTACCACCAAATAGGGAGCGATGAGCGTCTCCAAATCCGCATCGCGCACCGCTTCGAACTCGCTACCGGACAGCAAGGCACGCCCGGCGGTATCCAATGGGTGCAACCGACGCTGGATGAATTCCATAGCCACGTACATGCCCAACAAGGCTCCCATGGGATTGAAGGCCTGCGCCAAATTAAGCCGTCTCGTGGCTGTTTCCTCCGCCCCCATTGAAAGGATGTATGGATTACAACTCGTCTCCAAAAAAGATAGCCCGCAAGTAAGGATGAAATAGGCTATGAGGAACGGATAATAGTCCCCCGTCATCTTGGCGGGGAAAAAGAGGAAAGCTCCCAATGCGTACAACCCTAAACCCAACATGACACCTGCCTTGTAGGAATAACGGCGGATGAACATGGCGGCCGGAAAGGCCATGGCGAAATAACCTCCGTAAAAAGCCACTTGTACGAGCGTACCCTCCGTCACACTCATACGGAATATCTTGGAAAAGGATTTTACCAATGGGGTAGTCACATCATTGGCGAATCCCCACAGGGCAAAACAGAAGGTAATAAGCGCAAATGGAACCACGGCAGCCCATGTACCGTCGCCTATAACTGGAATTTTCCGACTATCTTTCATATTTTCGTTTTTTTGATATTAGATCAAAGTTTAAAATCACTCATAAAGGTAAAACATTCTCTCCATCGGTTGCCACTTTTCCGCCGAAGACGCACCGGGGGCGGCCTTCTGGAACACAGACATATAATCTTCCCATTCCTGTTGGCGCGGTAGTGTGGCCAGTTTTGCCATGGCCTCATCCCAATCGAAGTCCAGCGGAGTTTCGACTATCATGAAAAGCTTGGTACCCAATATGTAGATTTCCATCTCCAAAATACCCACTTCACGGATACCCTGCCGGATTTCCGGCCAAGCTTTTTCACGACTATGGCGCCGACGGTACTCGGCAATCAATTCGGGATTGTCCCGCAACTCCAATGTTTGACAATAACGCTTAACAGGTGCGTTATATTGCTTTACTTGATAACCTTTCATATTTTTTTAGATTATAATTTGAATTTCGTTCTTATTCTTGATTCTTCCACACGCTTCGGCTTGTACTAACAGGTTGCCGATGGCCGTAGCCTCTACTGGGCCGGCCAGTACTGGAATACCCGTAGCCTCTTCCGTCAGACGGTTGAGCAAGCGGTTGCGGCATCCGCCGCCGATGACATGCAGGTACTCCACGGGCCGGGGCAACAGGGCGTTCATTTGTTGTATCCCCATCAGGTAACGCTCTGCCAACGACTGCAACACGCAACGCACATATTCGCCCTGCGTGACCGGCACTTTCGTTCCCCGGGCCCGGCAATAGTCCGCAATGGCCTTTTCCATATCAGCCGGATGCTTGAAATCCGGTGCATCGACATCTATGGACGAAACATCTGCTGCTTGCTCTGCCTCGGCTATCAGGAAATCGTAACCGGCACGCCATCCCCGAGCATCCCATTGACGGACGAGGCATTGCAATATCCACAAGCCCGTGATGTTTTGCAGGAAACGGATATGTCCACCCACGCCGCCTTCGTTGGTAAACCCTGCACGGCGGGCTTCTTCGGTCAACACAGGCTCATCCAAAGCGACACCCAGCAACGACCACGTGCCGGAACTAAGAAAAGCACTGACCGCCTCCTTTCCCTTGCGGAACGGAACGGCATGCACGGCACTGGCCGTATCGTGAGAACCTACGGCCACCACCTTGACTCCCGGGGACAGGCCGACCTCGGCAGCAACTTCCGGGCACAACATCCCACGAACAGTTCCCGGCTCCAACAATTCGCCGAACAAATGTTCCGGCAAGCCCAGTTCACGTATCAGCGGCATGTTCCATGTGCGTCTACGCGCATCCAAAAGTTCGGATGTCGATGCGATACAATATTCATTACCGGGTATGCCGGTCAGATAATAGGCAAACAAATCGGGCATGAACAGCAAATGGCGGGCTTCGCGCAACCAAGCTTCATTCTCTTTTTTCCGGGCATAGAGCTGGAACATCGTATTGATGGGCATCACCTGTATGCCGGTTTCGGCGTAATGCGCCGCTTCGTCTATACGGGCGAACACTTCCGCCGGAGTGTCGGCCGTGGAAGCGTCGCGGTAACACAAGGGATTCCCCATCAGGTTGCCGGCCCTGTCCACCAACCCGTAGTCCACACCCCACGTGTCGATGCCGATGCTTTCCACATCGGCATACTTGGCCGCAGCACGGCGCAGCCCCTCTTTCATCTCCTCGAACAAGGCAGGGAAGTCCCAGTACACATGTCCGCCCAACCGTACTTGCCGGTTGGGGAAGCGATGCAATTCGTCCAGTTCCAACTGCCCGCCGGCCACGCGCCCGGCTATCACCCGTCCGCTTCCGGCTCCGAAATCCACAGCCAAGAACGTACTCATGGTTTCTTGCCCAATATGTAAGTTTCCAAATCGTCTATTTCTTCCTGCAAAAGGACTTCATAACGGCCTCCCGAGAGCACGATGATGCGGCAGGCCATCTCGAAGAACATGGCACGCTCGAAAGCCTGGTCGAAATCCTTCCCGCACACCACCTGCCCATGCTTGCGCAGCAAACAGGAATTATGGTCTTTCAGAGCTGCCTTCACCTGCTCCGCCAACTCGGGTGAACCAGGACGGAAATAAGGAATCACGGGTATTTCGCTCCCCACGTGGCAAGGCACCTCCGCCGTCACGTTGAAGTTTCGGGGTATCTCCTTCATACAGGCCACCGCCGTAGCGTAAGGCGACTGGAAGTGGAGCACGACATCCACATCGGGACGCTCGCGCAGGACACCGAGATGGAATCCGCTCTCCATCGAGGGCTTCACTCCGTTCAAGACTTCCCCGTCGGCCACACGGCATACGGCTACTTTCTCTTTTGTCAAAGAGGGCACCCATGAACCGGTACCAGACACCAAAGCCTCCTCTCCGATGCGCCAGGAAAGGTTGCCGCTGCTGCAAACGGTCAAACCGGCATCCCCCACACGGTGGGCCTGCATTATGAATTTTTCTATCTGTTCTGAGGTTATCATATCATCTTTCGTTTTTTCAAAGCCATTCAAAAATCAACGTCGAAAACGACAGACAGAGCCGGACGAAGAAACTTTCACAAGTTTCCCGTCCGGATAATCTGTCAACTTTCAACACTAAACATTATTCACTTATCATTTATAAATAGGTCCATATACCCGACATGCACGGTAGTCGGCTCCCTCCTTGTCCATGCCGAACGCATTCCACGCCGCCGGACGGAATATCTTGTCTTCCTCCACATTGTGCATGCAGACGGGAATGCGGAGCATCGAAGCCAACGTAATCAAATCTTGCCCGATGTGGCCGTAACTGATGGCTCCGTGGTTGGCTCCCCAGTTGTTCATCACGGAATAGACGTCACGGAAAGCCGGTTTGTCGCACAAACGGGGCACGAACCAAGTCGTAGGCCAAGTGGGGTCGGTACGCTTGTTAAGCACCTCATGGATTTCCGGAACCACATCGGCCGTCCATCCTTCGGCAATCTGAAGCACCGGGCCTAATCCTTTCACCAGATTCAGACGCGACATGGTGACGGGCATCCCTCCTTTCGACAAGAAGTTGCTGGAAAAACCGCCCCCACGGAAATAATCACGGTCGGCCGGCAACCAGTTGGTGGCCTTCAGGCAAGCCTCAGCGTCCTTCTCCGTCATCTCCCAACAAGGTTTCATGCAGGGCTCGCCTGCCGCATTGGTGCTTTCGCCCGTGGCATCCAACGTGGTGGCACCCGAGTTAATCAAATGAATCATGCCCCCCGCTGCCAGACCGGTCAGTTCTTTTCCCGTCACACGCTTCACGGCTTCGGGACTCCAATACGTACGCACGTCGCTGAACATCTGCCCGCAACCGGTCAGCAGGTTGCCGAACAACATGGCCACAGCGTTGCAGGAGTCGTTTTCTGTAGCCAACACGTATGCCTTGCGGATACCGTTCCAGTCGAACGTACTGCACATCAGGGCTTCCGTGAAATCGCCGTTGGGTTTCCAGTCCGTCCACTGACGCTGCCCTTGAAAACCGGCGGCAATGGCATTATGCCCGATGGCCTCCTCCTTGAAGCCCATCTCACGAAGCCGGGGATTGCCTTTCATCAAGTCGCGCACGATAAGGGTCATCTTCACCACAAACTCCCAATCGGCATCTTTCTGCTCCCGGGTTTTCTGCCGTTCGGGACGGTTCTTGTCCCATCCCTCCTTCGTCTTGCAATATTTATCCGTCCAGGCCATGGCTTTCGCATATTCTTCGTGGTCGTAAATGCCCTCTTCCATGCGGCGAAGGATTTCGGTTTCATCGACACTCTCATTGCGCATGCCCAGATACTCCTGGAAGAAATTCTGGTCTACGATGCTCCCGGCAATACCCATGCACTGGCTGCCGATGGACAAATAGCTTTGCCCGCGCATCTGGGCCACAGCCACGGCTGCACGCGCCCAACGCAATATCTTCTCAGATACGTCGGCCGGAATGGAATTGTCATCCAAATCCTGTACGTCATGCCCGTAGATGCCGAATGCGGGCAATCCTTTTTGGGCATGTCCGGCCAATACGGCTGCCAAATATACGGCTCCCGGCCGTTCTGTCCCGTTGAAGCCCCATACGGCTTTCGGCCAATAAGGATTCATGTCCATCGTCTCCGAGCCATAACACCAGCAGGAAGTTACGGTAATCGTGGCCCCGACTCCTTCACGCTCGAATTTCTCGGCACAGGCCGCACTCTCGCCCACGCGCCCTATCGTGCCGTCGGCAATCACGCATTCCACCGGCGTACCGTCGCTATACTTCACGTGCGAAGAAATCAAATCTGCGACAGCCCGAGCCAAACTCATGGTCTTGTCTTCCAAACTTTCGCGGACACCGCCCTGCCGACCGTCGATGGTCGGACGAATACCAATCTTAGGATACTTGTTCATAATATTAAAGGTAGTTTGTGAATAATCATATTGTGGAAAAACACTCTCTTGTCCATCCGATGCAAAATTAGTGATTCCATCTCCGGAAAAATGGTACTAAGCCGTCAAAGAATAGGATTATATCGACTTCTTATCTTTCCCTACGAGGAAAAAATATCGTGCAAGCCTCTCCGTTCAAAAGCTTTTTCACTATATTTGCCCCCAAAAGCCGAAATACAAAATCTATGAACAATGACATCGACCAAATGCACTTCCTCGTGCTTCACATCGGGGAAGCTTGTTGCAGAGAGAACTGGAACTACAAAAACATCTGTAGCCCGTTCACCCGAATATATTATGTAACGAAAGGGTATGCACAAATCGAACTACCCGACAAAAAACAAGATTTGCATCCTGGGCTTATGTATATCATTCCGGCCTTTACCACACACAGTTACATTTGCCATGGAGAGTTTTGCCATTATTATATCCACATTTATAACGAATCCGACCACGATATTCTGGAAGACTGGGAACTCCCGACAGAAATCCGGACGGAAAACGAAACACTTTCCTACATCCGGAAATTGTATAAACTGTGCCCGGGTTTGGAACTTACGCAAACCGACCCGCAATATTATGACAACAGTCCGGCACTTACCCGCAACATCCTGAAGAACAAACAACGGGAACTGTATGCACGGGTGGAATCCCGTGGCATTATCTACCAATTACTGGCAGAATTCCTGCATCAGGCACAACCGAAAAAATACGTAGCCGATGAACGCATCACCCGGGTTTTGGCTTATATACGTACACATCTGAATGCCAAACCGGACATTGAAGCTTTGGCTGCCCTATCCTGCCTGTCCAAAGACCACCTGATCAGAATCTTCAAACGGGAAATGAGAATGACACCTTTATGCTATATCAACAAGAAAAGGATGGAGAAAGCACAGCTCCGTCTGGTGACGGAACTGACTCCGATTAAGGAAATAGCTTACCAACTGGGCTTTGAAGACCAAGCTTATTTCAACCGTATCTTCAAAAAAACGACGGGACTGACTCCGATGAATTATCGTAAAGCTTATCATAACCAAACATTATAAGAAACAAATATGGAAAAACCGACTTCTCTCTCTGCCCACCGGGCACAAAAGATATTCCGCGCATGGCCCATCCTCCTCGTTTTCTTTCTGGCCCTTCTCACCAGACTATACTGGATACACGAAAAGGAATACATGTACATGACTTCCGTCAGTCTTGCCTACAACCTGCCGGGGTGGGGAAAGAAGACGTTCGAGGCCGGACATATCCTTACGGGAAGGGAACTACGCCAACAATGTTACATCGACGACCGCGGGGGACTGGAAGGTTTGTGGGACGATTTGGCCGCATTACATCATGACAATAGGGACGGCTCGCATGCCAGCCTCTATTATATGGCTCTGCGTTGCGCACTGACAGGAGTGGACACCCCATCGACAGATATGCTAATCCGCCGCAGTTGCGGGTTGAACCTTGTGTTTTTCGGCCTGTCTTTCCTGTCCATGACACTCCTCTTACACATGTTATTTCCTGGAAAGACCATGTTGACGACTTTCTGCCTGCTATTGGCCTATATGAATCCTGTCTCCGTTTCAAACGTCCTACAGGCTCGCGAATACCTCATGGCGGAATGGCTATTTGTCCTTTGGGCCTATTGGTGCCTGCGAGCAGCCGCACGCATCCACAACCAACAGACACTTTGGGCACCCGGTACTTTTACGGGTGGGCTTGCCATATCAGCCGCCTTATTGTCATGCGGATACTTCAATGCCTTGTTTTTCGGATTTACCCTCTTATGCCTTGCTGTGTACAGTTGTCGTCAACACGCTTACAAGGACTTGGGCTTTTACCCGGTTCTGGGCATAGCCAGCCTGCTCGTATGCGTACTCCTTTATGAAGGTTTCTTCAACTTTCTGCATGATGCCCGCGCAACGGAAGTAGCAGATAAGATGCAAGGCGGCGACTGGCTTAGCAACTTGAGGCTTACCGTAATAGGACTGGGCTACATCACCGCCTTGCGCATACTCACCCCCGTATGGGGAACAGCCATTATTCTCTACTTGGTAACCCTCCTTGTCCGTAAACCGAAACAACCGTTCCATTCCCACCGACTGCCGGGCGCATGGTTGTTCGTCTGCGCCATGGCATGGGCCGTAGTTGTCATGTGGATGGCCAACTGGAAAGCGACTCGGTATATCAGCCCTTCCGTTCCACTGTGTTTAGTGGCTGTGGCCTACTATCTCGCCTTGGGCTTGCAGCGCGTCCCCAAAGTTCTGGCCGGCATATTCGTAGCGGCGTTTATCGCTTATGCATGGTGCGAACGCCCCATGGAATACGTGAATCGTACCTCGGACAGAGAATGGCCGTCACACGCGAAACGAATCTTGCTTTACGGTCCCGACCACGAGGAAAAGAACACCCTTCTCCTTATAACCCACTTCATCGGTGACAAACAAGAAATCGCCATCGTGGAACACACGACTGACATCCGACATTATGCCGCAGAAGAAGACACAACCGTCTATGTTTACGGCGCAAAAAACAGCCCGGACTTACAAGCCGAGCCGGGATATAAAATGGAAAAAGAGTTCAACGATTGGATGAGCGTCTATACTTTTAACTTTCAATAAGCACGGTCGCGTATGCGGAAATACCTTCTTCTCGCCCTGTAAAACCTAACTTTTCTGTGGTTGTGGCTTTTACAGACACGTCGTCTGCATCAATACCCATCACCTCAGCCAGACAAACCTGCATGGCGGGAATATGAGGTTTCAACTTCGGACGCTCCGCACAAACCGTGGCATCGACGTTCCCCACACGGTAGCCTTTCGTGCCAATCAGTTCCACTGTCTTGCGCAACAAGATTTTACTGTCAATGTCACGAAACTCCTCTCCCGTATCCGGAAAATGATAACCGATATCTCTCATATTGGCTGCCCCGAGAAGGGCATCGCAGATGGCATGAATCAAGACGTCGGCATCGCTATGCCCCAACAGCCCCATGGAGTGCTCCAAACGTATACCCCCCAACCATAATTCACGTCCTTCCACCAAACGGTGTACGTCGAAACCGAAACCCACTCTAATCTTTCCCATGATTTACCCTTTACGATTAACGACGACGACCGAACAAATCTTTCATACCGTCCAAATCAAAACCTAAAGTGAAACGCATGGTCTGGTCGAGCGGATTGCTTTGAGCCGTAGAGAATACGTAACCGGCATCCAACGAAAATACACTCATCCGGAAACCGGCACCCACGGTGAAGTACTTGCGGTTTCCCTTGTTTTCGCTCTCGTGATGGTAACCGGCACGAAGCGAAAAGCGGTCATTATATATGTACTCCAAGCCCATGCTCCATTGTATCTCTTGCATTTCTTCCTTAAAACCGTTGGGGGCATCACCGAAACTCTTGAAAATACCGGCAATGGGGGATATATCGTAATAATCCCGCTGTACACGATCCGTATAATCCTGATCGGCCTCGCCTTCGTTCTGTTTCGGATAAGTCGGCACCAAAAGTTTATTGGCATCAGCCGCAATGGAGAACTTGTTATACTCATTTATAGGAATGAGGAAATTGACTCCCAAACGTAAATTCGTCGGGATGAATTCGGAGTTATCATCTCCACCGTAAGAAATCTTACTACCGATATTACTGATGTTCAATCCGATGCCCATGTTCCACTCCCGCGTACGCCCCGTAAAGTAACGGTTCCAATAAAGTGCTATGTCCGCAGCAAAAGCTTTACCGGGACTCGTCTCATCCGAATAATCGTAAGTAATGTCGGAATAAATAAAACGCAAAGCTACAGCCGCCGAGAACGTTTCGCTCAACATACGGGAATAGGCTACATCCACCGACATTTCATACGGACTGATGGTCATGTTATCCGATGAAGACATATCGCTACTCGTAGACACTTCCCCCAAAGAGAAGTAACGGAGGGAAGCGCTCAACGCCTGATAATCACCCAAACGATAGAAACCGCTCACGTATGCCAAGTTAATATCATTGACCAACTGACGTAACCAGGGTGTATAGTTCACGGCAACTCCTGCCCGACCGATACAAAAAGGATACTTGGCCGGATTCCAATACTGCGAACTCACGTCCGGCTCCGTGGCCGCCCCAAGGTCGCCCATCGCACCGCCACGCGCATCCGGCGCAATGGATTGAGAGGTCACACTGGTGGTTACGGGGTTGAACATATTTTTTTTGTCCTGTGCATGTAGGGATAACATCGTGCCACACCACAGGCACAAAATAGCAAACAGATATTTCTTCATACTGGTTTTCTTTCTTTTTCACATGATAAAATAACGTGAGGCTTTTCTATTTATTGCCTAATATAATGATTTTATTCGCACGGGATACCGCCTTACTGTCCGGTGTAGACACGGTAGCCCGATATAAATAGACTCCGGTGGAAAGCGGCATGCCGGTAGATGTCGTCAAATTCCAATTCACTCGGTAGATTCCGTCTTCCGACATCCCCTCTTCCGTATGCGTCCATAGCTTGCGTCCGGCAAAATCGAATACTTCGAGCATAAAACTACACTCCGTGCCCGGACGGTCATACCGCATAATAAACGTAGTCTGCTCACGAGCCGGATTGTTCGTGCAAGTCAGATTTATCAAATCAGGACTAAGACTGCTGTCTACATTGAAATCCAAAGTCACGGTAGAGGAATTATTCATCACATCCCATGCCCGGAAAGTCAGGGTATGCTTACCATTCGGCAATGTAGGTATGACGTAAGCCAATTGCCCTCTCCGGTAATCGCCGAAGTCACTTACGTAATCATTATTCAAAATATAAGTCATAGCAGGATCTCCGTCTATCGTAAGCTCCAAATCGTGCCCCACAGCCGTATTGGTCACATTAATCCCACTCTCATCTTCCAACAATGCCACGAAATAAGGTGAAGCGTTAACCGTTCCCCCGGAAATGAAATCCTCACGGTTCAGATAAGCCGTAATCTTCGGCCCCTCTTTGTCTCCGGACAATTCATCACTGCTGCCGCCCACCGTCACATTTTCCGTATACCCATTAGCCTCACGCCGCTTCCCATTGTCGATTGCGTACAACAAAACCCGACCGGTCTCTCCTGAATACTTGATATCCATCGGTACCGGAAACGTAATGGTAAACTCACCCTGCTTAATGGAATCACTACCGGTATACAAACGTTTGTCACGCGTCACATAAACCACGGCAGTATCCGATTGTCCATCATTATTCAAACAGGTAATGACACTTTCACTGTCATATACCATTGCAGAAAGCACGCCCGAGTAATCAGGCAATCGGGTACCTGAAGCATCTGTCACATGTCCGGATACACGGGCTATGCTTCCCGCCTCAAAATTGGCAAAAGGCAAGTCATCCCCGATTTGTGTCCCGTTAATGCTATCTACCACGAGTTTATACTCGGGAACCCCGAGTTTCAAAGCAGGATCGCCCAAAAGGACATAATGGAGTTTATTCACCGATTCGTCATTATAATGTGAACAAATACTATATCCATGATTTTCGCAATAATGCGGTGAAAGCAATTCTACTTTAGCTAAACGAACGGCATCTCCTACTGCATTGCGTCGACCATACATATCTTTCCCCAAAACAGACCTTGTAAAATAACGATTCATCAAACTGTTACGGTCGGAATACACCGTCCGGGTGGTTCCGTAAAAAGCCACGGCCGCCCCTTTTGGGTTCAGCACAGCCCGCTCGCCGATGTTGTCTTCCATCATATCAAAAGGATTCACATCGCAAGCAGCCGTAATCCACAAAGGTAAATTAGGTGAAGAAAAAGAAGAAAAATCAGCCATCTTCAGCACCAACTCATGCGACAATTCGCGTGGATTTCCATGCCCCGAATAATTCATCACCAGGCATCCCTCCTCCATCTGTTGCTTAATGTCCGCCGTCACAGCAGGGTAAGAATATCCGGAAGCACCGGCTTCCCTTTTATAAGCATCCCAATAAATACGGTTTACCTGCATGCTGGCATGTTCTTCTTCCACCTGCTTTGCAATAAGTTCGGCTTTCCCGATATGGTCATTGTTGTCTCCATCATCGCCCATCACGCAAATCACATTTCTCCAAGAGCCGGCGTACTTGTTCTCCATATAATCAACCGTCTTGTCCACCAGGATCTTGGCTTCCGCCTCCGTCGTCACCGGGAAACGGCCGATACCCAAATCTATCTTATTTTTCATCAAATTATCTCCTTCGCCATCGTCCAAAAGCCCGAAATAGTCTTCCATCACGAAACTGGAGGTATGGCTGAGAGAATTCTCCGATTCGTAACAAAGCAGATAATCATCCGGATTAAGACCACGCGTGTCGGCCGTTATCATACGGTTGTCCCACATGCCGTCGCCGAACAACAAGAGGTAGCGGGGCATATCGGCATCCGTCGCCGCACGGTCATACAGCATTTTCATAAAACGGCGATAGGCCGTAGCATCCGGTGTCCCGGAAGAGAACTCATTATAAATCTGGTCGGCACGTACGATTTGTACACGCAAGCCATCCACACTCCGATGAGCCTCGGCCAAACGCTCCGCCTGTGCATAAAGTTTTCCGCTGGCCGGAATAATGATAACCATGTCGGTGGCAGGCGTGGCATGCAGATTCTGATTGGACACCTCACCGAGATAAGATGGTGATGGAAAATCCGCATTTACATCCACTGCCACATATTCCAAGGTCGGATCGGATACCGGAACCGTATAGGTAGAGCCGGACCATGTACCTTGGTATTCCGTCATAGGATTGCCCCTACGTCCCAAGCACCACAACTTCAATCCGCTCCTCCCATTGGCATCTATCACAAAATTACTGGGCACAGTTTCCGTATGACGAATGTACAAAAAAGCATCCCGCATTTTAAGCTGCCTGCGGTAACACAACTCAAGATAACCCAAACGGGCATCCACTCCGGCCGTAGAAACCAAAGTGACTTGGGTTCCCGTCGTTCCTTCATGCAAGGCATTCAATGTATAAGTCTGCGTTCCTTCTCTGGCAGCATCGTACTCTCCAGAAGTACCGATTTTTATGGCACTCAACTCTACCCCGTCTACCGTCGGATAGACATAAGCCCCACTCGTATTCGTAGTATGTGCCGTAAAACTCACTTTCAAGGAACCACCCGCAGACGCAACGGGATCCACAACCGGCAACTGATAAGTACGCGAATTAGAAGAGACGTAATTGGCAGACTCGTAAAAGTTACGCCCCGACTGGTACCATGCGTATTCTTCTTTCTTATACAATACATTTGCCGGCGTGTAATCCAAATTCTTCTGTGGAGAGCCGGACACGGCTGCTTTTTCTATCGTTCTGGGCGAATCCCCTTCCGTAAGAAAATAACAAGCCTGCTTTGCAAAAGTATTCACACGGTGGGTCGCCCGCCCTCTACGATCCGTAGCCGACCATGAAATCAGCCCCTTGCCGAAAAACAAAAGTCCCCGTTCGTCACGATAAAGAGGAACTTCTTCCAAATCGTCAAAATCCGTATCGGCATCTATCACTTCGTCCTGCACATGCCCCCCATAGCCATACAGTTTCACTCGGGAAGGATCATTGAATCCCATCCGCCTCAAATCAGCCGCAGTCAGACGATACACTCCATCTTCCGTAATACCGATTTTCACCCAACGCCCCTGAGACAGCACCGAATTAGAGGCATATCTTTCCGCAGCCGTCTTTCCCGCCGCAACCGACAATGCCCTCGTAAGTGTTTTCGGACTACGGACGATATTCATTTTGAAACTCGTCAACTTATAATATTTCCCTCCACGCCGTACGATAGGGACAAAAGCCACATCCAAAACACCCCTCTTCCGGCTTACCGCCACTTGGCAATAAACGTCCGGATTCTCCGGCAAGTCCTTTCCCCATACAGCCACACGCTCTGCTTCCGTTGCGGTCAAACGGACATATTCAGGATAATCCAAACGGACTTCGTAGCGGAAACTACGGTAATCCTCGTCCAAAGGAATCACTTCCGTATATTGGACCGGCAGCGTATCCGGACGCAATATATTCCAGTCCACATAAGTAAATTCCTGTGCCCACAAACGTGCCATGCACGCCAGAAGCAAAAATATGGCTGTCTTTAATCTCATTCTTTCACCTCACATTAAAATCCAAAACTTTTCGTTCCTGGATATACCCCTGTAAATGTTGTCCCACAGCTACAGGCCCTACCCCCGAAGGCGTGCCGGTAAACAGCAAGTCACCTATCTTCAGCGTATAGAAGCGGCTGACGTATGCGATAAGTTCATCTACCGCGAAGAGCATATCGCCCGAATATCCTTCCTGCACCGTATGCCCGTCGATATCCAGATGAAAAGGTATCTGCTGGATATCCGGAAGCTCTTCCTTGGACACAAAATCCCCGATGGCCGCAGAGCTGTCGAACCCCTTGCAAAGTTCCCACGGCAGCCCCTCCCTTCTAAACTTTCTCTGCAAATCCCGTGCCGTAAAATCAATCCCCACCGTCACTGCATCGTAATAACGATAAGCAAAACGCGGAGCGATGTTCTTGCCTAACCGGCAAATACGGATCACTAATTCAGTTTCGTAATCACACTGTTTCGTAAAATCCGGGATAAAGAAAGGTTTCCCGTCCTTCAATAAAGCCGAATCCGGCTTTGCGAAAATTACAGGTTCTTCCGGTTTATATAACGTTCCGTCAAGCTCTTTATTGTGCTTGGCATAGTTCATGCCTACTGCCAGTATCTTCATGACTCTATTTTCTTTTAAATTATACTGCAAAAATACAGATTTATTTTCTACACCCGCACGCCTTAAACCTAATAACGTTATTTTAACGAAAAAAGAGCAGGACAATCCGTCGGGATGTCCTGCTCTTCCTCTAAAATATATTCGCGTATGAAAAAATTATTCGGCACGCAAGGTAAAACGCTTGAAAGCTGTCACCGTACAATCCTTGTCGGCACCCTTCAAATAGTCTGCCACGCTGATCTTATCATTCTGAATGAAAGCCTGCTTCAACAAGCATTCTTCCTTGAACAACTTATTCAGACGTCCGGTGGCAATCTTCTCAATCATATTCTCAGGCTTGCCCTCCTGACGTGCTTTATCAGCAGCGATCTCTTTCTCCTTGGCCAATACGTCTGCCGGATAGTCGCTTTCGTCAATCGAACGAGGATTCATGGCTGCAATCTGCATGGCTACTGCGTGGCCGTATTCCTCAGCCACTTTCTTGTTCAAAGCAACCATGGTACAAAGTTGGTTCTTGTTCTGATGGTTGTACACAGCGATGTCCTCACCTTCAATCACCATATAACCGTCCAACTCCATTTTTTCTCCGGTGATACCGCTACGGTCAACCACGGCATCTGCCACAGTCGCCTTACCCATCGGCAAAGCCTTCACCTCGTCCAAAGTCTTGCATTTGTTAGCTACAGCCAAATCAAGAATATCCTTCGCCAGCTTCACGAAATCTTCGTTCTTGGCTACAAAGTCCGTTTCACACTTCAAAGCGATAATCGCACCGAAACCATTCTCAGCCTTTACCAGCACACAGCCTTCTGCAGCCTCGCGGTCTGAACGCTTAGCAGCTACGGCCTGACCTTTTTTACGAATGATTTCCATTGCTTTCTCGATGTCATTGCCAGCTTCTTCCAAAGCCTTCTTGCAATCCATCATACCCGCTCCCGACATTTGACGGAGCTTGGTAATATCTGCCATTGTAACAGCCATAATCTTATCTTGTATTACGTGTGATTAAATCAATTATGCTTCAGCTTCAGCCGTCTCGACAGTTTCTTCCTCTGCCTCTTCCGACTTCTCTACACGAGCCTTAGCCGTACGTTTACGGGGTTTGTTTTCCGCCTCGCCAGCAGCCTCCGCATCCACTTTTTCTGCCTTACGTTCTTCCAAGCCTTCAGCAATAGCCGCACAACAAGCTTCGAGTATCACCTCAACACTCTTGTTTGCATCATCGTTTGCCGGAATAACGAAATCGATGTTATCAGGATTTGAGTTCGTATCTACGATAGCAAACACAGGGATACCCAAACGGTTAGCTTCGCGGACAGCAATCTGCTCTTTCAATACGTCTACCACGAAAAGTGCAGACGGAAGACGAGTCAAATCGGCAATAGAACCCAAGTTCTTCTCCAACTTGGCACGTTGGCGGGAGATCTGAAGAATCTCGCGCTTTGACAAATTGGAATAAGTCCCGTCAGCCGTCAACTTATCGATATTGGCCATCTTCTTCACAGCCTTGCGGATGGTCGGGAAGTTGGTCAACATACCACCCGGCCAACGTTCGATTACATAAGGCATGTTCACAGCCGCAGCTTTCTCAGCTACGACCTGCTTAGCTTGTTTTTTAGTAGCAACGAACAAAATCTTCTTTCCCGATTTTGCGATTTGTTTCAAAGCCTCTGCGGCATCGTCGATTTTAGCCACAGTCTTATGGAGGTCGATGATATGAATACCATTACGTTCCATAAAGATATAAGGAGCCATTGCCGGATTCCATTTTCTTTTCAAGTGGCCGAAGTGGCAACCAGCTTCCAATAAGGTATCAAAATTAGTTCTAGACATTGTTTTTTCTTTTTTAATCGTTTACTTTCTTTTTTGTTTTCTCAACCAACCCACAGGTAGTCCCTAAGAATCCCACGGGTTTAGATACTAAACGTTTATGCAGCTCGATAAACGGCCGATATTAACGTTTACTGAACTGGAATCTACGACGTGCTTTCGGACGACCCGGCTTCTTACGTTCAACAACGCGGGAATCACGTGTCATGAACCCTTCTGCGCGAAGTGCCTTCTTGTCGTCAGCATTGATTTTCACCAATGCGCGGGCGATCGCAAGACGCAACGCCTGAGACTGGCCGGTAAAACCACCGCCGTAGACATTCACCTTGATGTCATATTTTTCTTCTACACCCAAAGTAGACAGAGGCTGCTTTACCACATATTGAAGAATTGTAGAGGGAAAGTACTCTGCAAGGTCTCTCTTGTTAATAGTAATCTTTCCTGTACCCTCGCTAACATATACGCGAGCTACGGCGCTCTTACGTCTGCCTAATGCATTAACTACTTCCATCACTTATTATTTATACAGGTTTATATCAATAACTTTAGGTTGCTGTGCCTCGTGTTTGTGCTCGCTGCCGGCATAGATATACAAATGACCCAGCAACTGGTCTGCCAAACGATTCTTAGGCAACATTCCCTTTACTACTTTTCTCACCAACTTATCCGCACCGTTAGGACGAGACATCAAACGGGCCGGAGTCATTTCACGCTGACCACCGGGATAACCTGTATAACGGAGATATACGCGATCCGTCCATTTCTTACCGGTCAACTTCACCTTGTCTGCATTGATAATAATCACATTATCACCGCAGTCCACGTGAGGCGTAAAGTTCGGCTTATACTTACCTCTTAATAATTTTGCCACCTTAGAGCCGAGACGACCTAATACTTGGTCTGTTGCATCTACAACAACCCATTCCTTCTTCACGGTCTCCTTATTGGCCGAAATGGTCTTGTAACTTAAAGTATTCATTCTTTAATTTAAAAATAAAATTGTTACTACTAAAAAAACTTTAAATTCCTTTTTCTGCGATTCCCTAACCACCCTTCCAGGCCAATGAAAGAGCTATTAACACGCAGGTTCTAAGACTTTTATCGTCTTTTTGATAATAATCGGCTTGCAAAATTACTACTTTTCAATCAAACGGCCAACAAAATCCACAAACTTTTTCTCCCTTTCTTAGAGTTCAAGGCGCATGATATAATCATTCATATAGAACCCGTTACCGATATCGAAATCGCCTTCACGGTCGATGCGCATGCCCATACGGCGATAAAAACCAAGCGCAGGATTTTGCCGGTTCACGTTCAGCTCTATCGCCCGCGCCTCCGGACAAACCCGTCTTACATACGCCACGGCATGACGGAACAAGGCACTTCCACAATGGCATCCCTGAAAATCAGGCAAAACATAAATTTTCTCCAGATGGAACACTCCGGCATCCTCCGGCCGCACAGACACATAACCGGCCGGCTCTCCCTCTACATGAATAATAAAATAGACATGACCTTCCTTCGTCATCTGGCGGCGCAAACTGACTTCGTCATACATCCAGTGCATCATATACTCGATCTGCTCCGGCGTCAGTATGGCCTGGTAAGTCGGCGGAAAAGCTTTCCAAGCCAACCGGTTTATCAAGCCGCAATCTTGCGCGGTAGCTTCCTTAATGGTATAATACATAATATCAATCTCATTGAAACAAATTATCAGGCTAAAGTTACTGATTTTTATGATTTGCAAGAACGTTTCCATGAAGAAATTGTGCCTATGCCCCAAAAACATCGGGCGGAAATCATAATGATACCTCGGCCAGCCCGTGCCGACCACGTGCATTCCCCGACGCAAAAGGGTACGTTCCACGGCCGAACCCGGACAGCAAACTCCAAATTGACAATATGAAAGCGAAACTAACGTTTCAAGTTACAGAATAACCACAGAAAGCCATTTTGAAAAACCGAAAAGCCATGCGAAAAGCATAAATCAGCGGCTGTAAGCCGCTATTTCGCATACTTTTTTTAAGACTTCAGGGACGTTTTTTATATTTGTTCACCAAAAGGTTGCGATTTTGAAGCCGGAAAATTTATCGCGTGACGGAATCAACACTTTTTTTCTCCTCATGCCGACGCGACGGCATGCGCCTGTCGTCGGAAAACGCTACTGCCAACGAGGCGGTGGACTGCGTAAAACACCGCTTTTTCGTCTAATCGGAACGAAACGGCATACCAAACCGTGCTGTCATTTTGTAAACCCGGATAGCCGAAAAACTCCCGCTCCACTTTCCACTTTGCGCAGGAAACGCACTTGTACCCGTCACAATATCGGAAAAAACAGGCAAAGGGCATACATTCCGCTTGCGCGAAACGGCGCGAGAATCGCGTATTTTCCACCGGATCCTGACAAAGACACGGATAATCGAGCCACACAAGGTCGGAATTAACAAATTGACATTTTGGTATATCACTTCCGGATAATCCTCCGAACAGACGAAAAACACGGCTTCGCCCCCGCACCTTACGAAAAAGACGAAAGGAGGGACATGAAAAGCGGCCATCCCCGCCCCTCCTTACCCGGGACGGGAATGGCCACCCGATACGCAACGGCCATCATTCATCAATCAAGTCGAGCGTAACACTGCGCAAGGAACGCAAATTAACGGTCTCCCATTGCGTATCGCCCTTGAAACGGTATTTGTACTTGAAATCGAAGCGCTGGCGCTTTTTCCCGCCATATACTTCCGACAAACTATACTCACCGTAATAATCCGGACGGGAAGCGTCCACGGGTGCCACCTCTATGGAATCCTCATCGTATGGACGCATCGTCAGGCTGTGGTCTTCGTTCACCTGAACGATGATGCCATTCTTGCGAATCACATCCGTAACGGACAAGAAAGCCCGCCATCGACATCCACTCTGTCAATGACGGGCCATCCACAATATTTCAATATCCTACCGGAATGAATTCATTCCAGTATAAAAAGATATCAAAAAGCTTCGGCAAACTGGAACACAAAACCTGCGGTTTCTTTTCCGAAACCGTAATCCAACCGGATATTCACATTATGCTTGAACTCCAACCTCACCCCCACCCCATAATTGGGTAGGATATTCTCACCCATCAACCTATCAAAAGACGGGAAGACTGTTCCGCCGCCGACCCAAGCCACACAGCCGACACGACTGTAAATATGCTGGCGAAGTTCCAATTGTACGGCAACCTGGTTATTGTCAATGTAACGTCCTCCATAATATCCACGCATACGGCTCGACCCACCTCCAAGCTCCTCGCGCAAAGCCCAAGGCACATCGTTCCCGTTGAACTGACCGTACAAATCAAGGGCAAACACACTGCCCTTCCACGCCCTTTGGTAATAGTCGAAAATCAAAGTCGTAGCAAATATGTCTTTCCCATACGAACTTGCAAAGCCGGGATAATAGACTTCTTTCACCATGAAATAAACTCCCTCCTTCGGGTTCAATATGAAATCCCGGGTGTCATACGACATGGAAGCACCGATTCCGGTAAAGAAATAAGAGCTTTTCTGCCCCTCCAAATAAGACGGACTTATCACATCTAAGGCTTTCGTATAATTCAAATTAAGAGCCACGCCTATATGGAAATCCTTGGCCAGTTTGTACACATAGTCCGACTCCCATTTCACGAACTGCCGCTTATAAGCCGAAATGGGATTCAAGCTGCACGCATCAAAAGATATACCCCAGAAATCCAAATTCTTGTTTTGGAACTGCAATAGGTAAGACAAACGAGTTCTATTCCCTTTAAAATTATTGTTCCCCTTTACAGTTATTCCATAAAAGCCTTTTACCGCCATACTTCCTGTCACAGAGAAGTCAGACGGCTGCATGGTGGAATCCCTGCGATCCAAACGGTATAATCCCGTTGCACCTCCACCGATGCCCACGCCTCCCTCACGGGTATAGCAAGGTGCCACAGCATAACTCATATCGACTTTCTTCTCATAAGTACGGTCCACATTCCCGTTCACAAGACTATTCCAATACTTCTTGAACTTGTTTCCTCCGGATTCTTGCGCAAAAGCCAAAGACACACTGCCCAATAGCAGAACTATTATAATCAGATTTTGTTTCATCGCTTTTTATAAAGTATTGCGTTATCTATTTTCCAAAACGGTAAGCCACTCCGACGCTTATGGCATGGGGATGGATTTTAACTTGGCTGCTGTTGGCATCAAGCAGGTTGCTTATGCTGGCCTTATAATTTGCGTTAATTTGGAAACCGGACACGAATTCATATCCGACCTTTGCCCCAAAACCGCTATTCGACTCTTGAAAGGCCGCCAGCCCCGTACTCCCGTCCTTTTCATAAAGGTCTGCCTCCTTCCCTCCATGCTTGAACTTTGCATCGAAACCGAACTCCGTATAAGGGCCTATTCCGACTTGCAGACGACCGCCCCTTGAAAAAGTATAATGGTACATGGCATAGACCGGTATTTCTACTCCCCAATAAACCAAGTCCCCACACTGGCTTCCTTGCTCAAACTCGGAATTTTTATAATGGAACAACATCTCGCCTTGTACTGAAAACGACCGTATAACACCCAGATTCAAAAATCCCCCAAGGGAGAATCCGGCCTTCATGACGTTATTCCCGTCTTTTATCCCGGAATGGAAAAAACCGGATAAGTTGCCTTCCAATATTGCCCCTCCGGTAAATACTATGTTTTGCTTTTCCTGAGATGGGGTTCCAGACACCGTTATTGCCTCAGATTGGGCACAAGTTGTACCGACACAAACCAACGCGAATACAATAATGGCGAAAGTCCGTTTATTATTCATCTGCATCATTTTTAAAACGATGCAAAGGTACGAGCTTTGTAAACTGCAACAAAGTCCTTTTCATTGAATAAATTGGACGAAAGTTCAAAAATCTTGCCTTATATCGATAAAACGGCCTATATTTGTATTCAAAATATGGAATTATGGATTCAATAGCACAATTGAACTTGCCTCTGACCGTACGCAACAACCGAACGGTGTTAAACATCGGCGAAGACTTTTTCATTTACGATGTGACGAAGCAAAAAATCCCCTCCGACCCATTTAAAATCAACATGTATGTATGCCACATTTGCCTCTGCGGAGAAAGCAAAGGAAAGATAAACCTCTCGCCTTACGACATAGAAAGCGACATGATGGCGATCAATATTCCCGGACAGATTGTGGAACAAGAGTTTATGAGTGAAGACTACCATGGTATATGCATATTGATGTCCGAGCGGTTTGTCAGCGGCTTAGGCCTTCCTTACAACTACCAAACTTACATGGCACTACAAGAGTGTCCCATCCTGAAATTGCAACAGGGACAAATGGATGCGATGCTGACGTATTGTGCAATGGTGCGTAAGCTGTTCAAGGTACACCACCCCAACAAAGTAGAAGTCATCAAGCATCTGACATGCGCGTTCCTGTACGGGATGGGATATTATTTCCACAGGCTCATGGCAAGCAGGAAATTGACCAAAGAGGAAATCCTCATGCAAAAGTTTTCCATGGAAGTGGAACAGAATTACAGGAAAGAGCGGAAAGTACTCTTCTATGCAGATTTACTACACCTGTCTGCCGGATATTTATCCACAATCATAAAAAGATGCAGCGGAAAAAGTGCAGCGGAATGGATTGACGATTATGTGATACTGGAAGCAAAAGCTCTATTACGCTCAACTAACCTGACCATACAACAAATCAGCTATGAACTGAATTTTCCCTCTCAATCTTTCTTCGGCAAATATTTCAAACGGCTTACCGGCATGTCACCCAAGGAGTATAAAGAAAACAGGTATACCGAAAAAGAAAAAGCCCAGCAAAATGCCGGGCTTTCTTCTTGACCTTCCCTCCTCCAAGAGGAAGAAGTATAGCATTTAGAACTCTGCGTTCTTCGGGGTACGGGGGAAAGGAATGACATCGCGGATGTTCTGCATTCCGGTGACGAACAAAATCAAACGCTCGAAACCCAAACCGAAACCACTATGCGGACATGTTCCGAAACGACGGGTGTCGAGATACCACCACATGTCCTTCATCGGGATATTCAGCTCCTCGATACGGGCCATCAACTTGTCATAGTTCTCTTCACGCTCGGAACCACCGATGATCTCGCCGATTTGCGGGAACAACACGTCCATGGCACGCACCGTCTTCCCATCGTCGTTCATCTTCATGTAGAAAGCCTTGATTTCTTTCGGATAATCCGTCAGAATGACGGGACGCTTGAAATACTCTTCCACCAAGTAACGCTCATGTTCGCTGGCCAAATCGGCTCCCCAATATATCGGGAATTCGAACTTGCGGCCGTTCTTCACAGCTTCCTCCAGAATCTCGATACCTTTCGTATAGGGCAAACGCACAAAGTCGTTCTCCACCACGAAGTTCAGACGTTCGAGCAACGTCTTGTCGATCATCTTGTTCAGGAAAGCCAAATCGTCCTGGCAATTATCCAAAGCCCAACGCACGCAGTACTTGATGAAGTCCTCTGCCAAATCCATATTGTCACGGATGTCGTTGAAAGCCACTTCGGGTTCGATCATCCAAAATTCGGCCAAATGGCGTGGTGTGTTGGAGTTCTCCGCACGGAACGTAGGGCCGAAAGTATAAATGGCACCCAAAGCCGTGGCCCCCAACTCTCCTTCCAACTGTCCGGATACGGTCAGCGAAGTCGTCTTGCCGAAGAAATCGTCGGAATAGTCTATCTTTCCTTCGTCGTCCTTCTTCAGGTCATAGAGGTTCTTCGTAGTCACCTGAAACATCTGTCCGGCTCCTTCGCAGTCGCTGCCCGTAATAATCGGCGTATGGAAATAGAAAAAGCCATGTTCATGGAAATAACGATGGATGGCCATCGCCATGTGATGACGGATACGGAACACCGCACCGAACGTATTGGTACGCAAACGCATGTGGGCATGCGTACGCATATATTCCATGCTCTGCCCTTTCTTCTGCATCGGATAATCCGAGCCGCACGTACCCAACACCTCTATTTCACGGGCCTGGATCTCCACAGCTTGTCCCGAACCTACACTTTGCACCAATTCACCTGTCACACTCAGGCAAGCCCCGGTCGTGATGAGTTTAATCAGTTCATCATCAAACTTATCCGCATCGGCCACTACCTGTACATTATTAATCGTTGACCCGTCATTCAAAGCGATAAAGTGGACAGATTTGCTGCCACGGCGCGTACGCACCCAACCTTTTACATTGACCTCCGAACCGTAGTCCTCACGTTTCAGTACATCTATAATCTTTATTCTACGAATAGTTTCCATTTTTTTTATCTTTATGATATCCTATCATTCGAACGCCCCCATGCGCAACATGTTGACCTCCTGCTCTGTCAGGAATCTCCAGTCGCCTCGACGGACGTTCTTTTTCGTCAACCCGGCAAACAACACGCGGTCGAGCTTCACCACACGGTAACCTAAAGCTTCGAATATGCGGCGCACAATACGGTTTTTACCGGAATGAATTTCAATACCAACCTGTTTCTTATCGGTAGGACTGGCATAGTCGATGGCGTCTGCACGTATTTCCCCGTCTTCCAACGTGATGCCCTCGGCAATCTGCCGCATATCGGCAGCCGTTACGTTCTTGTTGGTCGTCACATGGTAGATTTTCTTTTTCAGGAATTTGGGATGTGTCAGCTTGGAAGCCAGTTCCCCATCGTTAGTAAACAACAATACACCCGTAGTGTTACGGTCAAGACGTCCCACCGGATAAATACGTTCACGACAAACGTTCTTGACCAAATCCATCACGGTCTTGCGGTTTTGCGGATCGTCGCTCGTGGTCACGTAATCTTTCGGCTTGTTCAGCAGGACATACACCTTACGCTCGATGCTCACAGGCTGCTCGTGGAACTTCACTTCATCCGTACGTTTTACCTTCGTTCCCAACTCTGTAACCACCGTCCCGTTGACGCTCACTACACCAGCCGTAATAAATTCGTCCGCTTCACGACGGGAACAAACTCCGGCATTGGCCAAGAACTTGTTCAAACGAATCGGAGCATCCGGATCCACATTGAGTTCTTTATACTCAATCTGTTTCTTCATGCTATATTTGGCATTGGGGTCGTAATTACCGGTACGGCGCTGCTGCGGCCTACCTCCACCGAAACGGTTGTTCCCATAGCCGCCTTGCGGACGACGGAAACCGCCACCATTATTGTCGCGATAGCCTCCTTCACGGTTACCGTAACCGCCTTCGCGACGGTAACCACCGTTGTTCGGACGGAAGCCGCCCTCACGGTTATAACCTCCTTCACGGTTACCATATCCGCCTTCACGACGATACCCTCCATTATTCGGACGGAAACCGCCCTCGCGGTTATAGCCTCCTTCGCGGTTGGCATATCCGCCCTCACGATTATAATCCTGACGGGGCTGATAACTGCGATAAGGACGCTGGCCACTGCCGTAACTACGCTGTTCGCCACCGAAACCACGTTCTTCACGGTTGTAAGACGGCCGGAAAGGTCGTCCCTCCTGTGCGCCATCGGCACCATTGGCCGTATAAGCCCGTTCAGCCCGCTGAATCCGCGGCCTCATGACACGGCCTTCGCGTCCTGTACGATTTAAACTCCGATTGTTGTTCTCACTGTCGAATGGCTTATAGCCCTCACGGCTACGCTCTGTTCCTTCAGGAGCAAAATTATCCTGCCATTTTTCGTCTTCCATACTTTTTTCCTTTCTATATAATAATTAAAACAAGGAGACTGCGTTCGCCCTCGCGGGCCAGTCGCATCTCCGGTCAACATTTTTAAATTCCCGTGTAAGAGTGGGGCGTAATGGCACGAAGCTCCTGCTTCACCTCTTCACTGACAGCCAGCCCCTCTATGAAATTCTTAATGGATTCTTCCGTTATAGCCTGGTTCGTACGAGTCAAAGCTTTCAAAGCCTCATAAGGATGAGGATATGCCTCCCGGCGCAGAATCGTCTGGATGGCTTCGGCCACGACCGCCCAGCAGTTGTCCAAATCGGCATTGATGGCCTCACGGTTCAGCAACAACTTGCGCAAACCTTTCAGCGTGCTCTGGATGGCAATCACCATGTGCCCCATAGGTACACCGACATTGCGCAAGACTGTGGAGTCCGTCAAGTCGCGCTGTAGACGCGACACCGGTAATTTCATACTCAAATGTGCCAATATGGCATTGGCTATACCCAAATTACCTTCGCTATTCTCGAAATCTATCGGGTTCACCTTATGAGGCATGGCACTGGAACCGACCTCGCCGGCTTTAATCTTCTGTTTGAAGTACTCCATAGACACGTACTGCCAGAAGTCACGGTCCAGGTCTATCAAAATCGTATTGATGCGCTTCATGGCATCGAAAACCGCTCCCAAATTGTCGTAATTGGAAATCTGGGTCGTATATTCCTCACGCTCCAACCCCAACTTATCAGCCACAAAATTATTGCCGAACGACTTCCAATCGTAACGGGGATAGGCCACATGATGGGCATTGTAATTCCCCGTCGCTCCGCCGAACTTGGCTGTAATGGGGCACGCTTTAAGCATCTCCAACTGGCGTTCCAGACGATAGACAAATACCATAACTTCTTTCCCCAAACGGGTAGGCGAAGCAGGCTGTCCGTGTGTCTTGGCCAACATGGACACGTCGTTCCATTCCTCGGCATACGCGCGAAGCTGGGCTATCAGTTCCTCCATCTGGGGATAGTAACATTCCTCCAAAGCTTCTTTGATGGACAAAGGAACCGATGTATTGTTGATGTCCTGAGATGTCAGGCCGAAATGAATGAATTCCTTATAAGCCTCAAGACCTCCTATTTTATCAAACTCTTCCTTGATAAAATACTCCACAGCCTTCACGTCATGGTTCGTCACGCTCTCTATTTCCTTCACCCGTCCGGCATCCGCTTCCGTGAAATTCCGGTAGATGTCACGCAAACGGGAAAACAAATCATGATTGAAATCAGCCAACTGCGGCAAAGGCAATTCGCACAAAGTAATAAAGTATTCAATCTCTACACGCACGCGATAGCGAATAAGCGCGTATTCAGAAAAGTAGGAAGCCAAAGCCTCTGTTTTACCTCTATAACGGCCGTCTATCGGAGAAATGGCCGTCAACAAATCCAATTCCATAAAAGTAATACGTATTATTTATGCTACAAAAATAGTTCATTTTATCGATTCGCACATATTAAAATAGAGAAAAGTTATCGAAAAAACAAAGATTGATGACATAAAACAAAAAAGACACCTTCCGAGTGTCTTCCTGCGTGGTGGGCGCTGAGGGATTCGAACCCCCGACCCTCTGCTTGTAAGGCAGATGCTCTGAACCGGCTGAGCTAAGCGCCCCTCTCTTTCGTTTCAAAAGCGATGCAAAGGTACGCCTTTTTTTCGTTTCTGCAAATTTTTGACGCACTTTTTTTTGCACCAAAAGGTAAAGTTATCCGCCCGAAGTATCCTCAAAGAGCGGATAGCTACTAAAATCCCCACCCCAAACGTACCGCACCCCCGACCTGAAGATACAGCAATTCGGGTATTCTTTTCCGTAATTTATATACCATTACAATGGAGAGAAACCGATAACTTTGCATTATCATTTTAACAGAACGGACATGACATTAGAACGATTTCAACAGATGATTGCAACAGGCAAGCCCTTGGCCGGCGAGGAAATGATTACTTTCATGCGCGAACAGAGCGATGCCACCCGCCGTTTGCTCTTCGACTTGAACGGCTCTTACCACTCTCCCGAAGAAATTGTCGCCCTGTTCAGCCGGATTACCGATAACAAGGTGGACGATTCCTTTCGCCTATTTCCTCCCTTTTATACCGATTTCGGGAAAAACATCCATCTCGGAAAGAATGTCTTCATCAATTCCTGTTGTCAGTTTCAAGACCAAGGTGGCATCTTCATTGGTGACGGTGCTTTGATTGGGCATAGCGTGGTGATGGCTACGCTAAATCACGGCTTTGCCCCCGACGACCGTCAGAACCTTTATCATTCGCCCATCCATATCGGAAAAGGTGTATGGATAGGCGCACATGCCACCATCTTGGCGGGCGTGACCATTGGAGACCACGCTATCGTAGCGGCAGGTGCGGTGGTAAACAAAGACGTTCCTGCACGTGCCATAGCAGGAGGAGTACCGGCTAAAGTGATAAAGTACATTGACGGTACCATAGCCCTTTGAGTAACAGTATTTACGCCCCAGCATCGCTCATTCCTGCATTTTGGAGTGTGGCTTGTTCATAAAAAAATCCGTCGTAGGAGCAAAATCCCACGACGGACGGTATTCATTCCTTCCCAGCCTATATCATTTTCCACTAAAACGGGCTGCCTGCTCGGCTATCAAGGCCTCATCGTCGAAATAATTTATCTTCATGGCCTTACGCACCTCCGACAAGGTGTCGGCCGCTACGGCGCGAGCCGCCTCACATCCTTTCTTCAACATCTCATATACCGCCGGAATATCTTGTTCGAACTCCTTACGACGCTGACGGATAGGCTCCAGTTCTTCCTGCATCACGGCTGCAAGGAACTTTTTCACCTTCACGTCGCCCAAACCTCCACGGCGGTAGTGGGCTTTCAACTCCTCCAAATCGGCATAATCCGGCAAATAACGGCCGAAATGCTCCGGACGGGAAAAAGCATCCAGATAAGTAAACACCGTATTGCCCTCCACTTGTCCGGGATCGGACACCTTCAGGTGGTTGGGGTCAGTATACATGGTGCGTATCTTCTTCTCCACCTCGTCTGCCGAGTCCGACAAATAAATACAGTTACCGAGAGACTTGCTCATTTTAGCCTTGCCGTCGGTACCCGGCAGGCGCAAGCAAGCGGCATTTTCCGGCAACAGGATATTGGGTTCCACAAGCGTATCCCCGTAGATATAGTTGAAACGACGGACAATCTCACGCGCCTGTTCCAACATCGGCTCCTGGTCCTCTCCCACCGGCACGGTCGTCGCTTTGAAAGCCGTAATGTCGGCAGCCTGACTGATAGGATAAGTGAAGAATCCCACGGGAATGCTCGCCTCGAAGTTACGCATTTGTATTTCTGTCTTCACCGTAGGATTACGTTGCAGGCGCGACACGGACACCAAATCCATGAAATAGAAAGACAACTCGCACAACTCCGGTATCTGCGACTGGATGAAGATGGTGGACTTGGCCGGATCGATGCCGCAGGCCAAATAATCGAGTGCCACTTCTATCACGTTCTGCCGTACCTTTTCCGGATTGTCTATATTATCCGTCAAGGCCTGGGCATCTGCTTCAAAGATGAATATTTTATCGAACTGACCGGAGTTTTGCAACTCCACTCTTCTTCGTAAAGAGCCTACATAATGGCCGATATGCAATTTTCCCGTAGGACGGTCTCCCGTCAATACAATTTTTTCCTGCTTCATTTTCTGTCTGTATAATTAGTTCTGCAAAGATAGTGCAAATCGAGAGCAAAATATCAAGCTCGCTTGGAATATTTGCCGAGATGCCGCCTATTTTATGAAAAGACACAGAGAATGCCCTGAAGAAACAATGAGGTTCACCCAAAAAGCTGGTCTAAATCATCCTGCTCCAATATGGCCACAACGACCTTGCCGTCAGGGGTCTGATTGGGATTACGACAGACAAACAAGTCGTCTACCAAAGCCTCCATCTCTTCATTGGACAACACCTGCCCCTGCACAATGGCTGCGCTTCGAGCCAGCGACAAAGCGATATAATGGCGTACATCTTCCTCTACATTACATCCCTTTTCTATGGAAGAATGCACAATGCCGCGCACCATTTCCACTGGATTCAATCCTTCTGTTCCGGAAGGGACGGCGTTAATGGAGAAACTTCCGCCGCCCAACACGGACAAATCGAAGCCCAAGGCATGCAAGTCGTCTGTCAGATGCTCCAACACAATGCCTTCTGACGGCGGCAACTGTAGCATTTCGGGAAAAAGCAGCCCTTGAGACTGTCCGTTGCTTCCCTCCATTTGTTTACGATAACGGTCGTAAAGCACACGAATATGTGCACGATGCTGGTCGATAATCATCAGTCCGGATTTCACCGCCGTCATGATATATTTGCCTTTATACTGATAATGCTGGGTCGATTTTTCAAAGGTATCCTTTGTATCCGCATACAAAGTCAGATCGTCGGGGACGGAGGATGAAAAATCTCCTCCTCCGAAATCGTTGGTTACCGCAGGAGACGCACTTTTCTCCATGCCGTCATACAAAGGTTCCCAATCCATCCGCTGCGATTTATAACCGGAAGAAGAGCCGGACTTAAAAGGATTGAAATCGGGATTCACTTCCAATACCGGAGCTTCAACGGTTGCCGGAGAGAAAGCATTGCCAAATACAGGAATGTCCGGAGCACCTTCCGTGTCGAAATCAATCGTAGGCACGGCATTGAAGCGCCCTAACGACTCTTTCACCGCTGCCACTATAATCTGCCAGATGGCCAGTTCGTTTTCAAACTTGATTTCCGTCTTCGTAGGATGGATATTCACGTCGATATTGGCCGGGTCTACTTCGAAATAGAGGAAATAGGACACCTGCTCACCTACGGGTATCAACTGTTCGAAAGCCTCCATCACTGCTTTGTGGAAATAAGGATGACGCATATAACGTCCGTTCACGAAGAAGTATTGATGGGCTCCTTTCTTACGGGCAGAATCCGGTTTACCCACGAGACCGGACAAACGGACCAAAGAAGTCTCTACATCGACAGCCAAAAGTTGCTCGTTGAGTTTCTTACCGAAAATATTGATGATACGTTGGCGCAATGTGGATTTTGGCAAACTGAGCACGACACTGCCGTTTTGTGTCAAAGAGAAAGCTATGTCTTCATGCACTAAAGCCACGCGCTCAAACTCTTGCAATATATTACTCAACTCGGTCTGATTGGATTTCAAGAACTTGCGACGTGCAGGCACGTTAAAGAAAAGATTCCGTATCAGGAAATTACTTCCCGGCGCACAGGAAACCGGCTCCTGTCCTACCAGTTGGGAGCCTTCGATATTCACACACGTCCCCAATTCGCTCCCGGCTTGACGGGTTCTCAATTCTACTTGGGCCACAGCCGCAATAGAAGCCAATGCCTCTCCCCGGAAGCCCATCGTACGCAAGGCGAATAAATCACCGGCTTCACGTATCTTGGACGTAGCGTGACGTTCGAACGAAAGACGCGCATCGGTCTCTGACATCCCCTTCCCGTCATCCACTACTTGAATAGAAGTCTTGCCCGCATCTTCCACCACTACGTCAATCCGTGTGGCCGAGGCGTCCACGGCATTTTCAACCAATTCTTTTATCACAGAGGCCGGTCGTTGTATCACTTCACCGGCAGCAATCTGGTTTGCTACCGAGTCCGGCAGCAAATGTATAATATCACTCATCTTTCAGGATATGCTTAAAACCGAAAACTTCCAGTCAATAAATAATGCCAAATGAAAAGCAACGCACCGATAATAATCAATGCTACTCCCCATTTCATAGGCTTACGCCCGCTTTCTTTCCTGCGCCGCAAATGCTTTGTCCCTTTCACGAAAGTTCCACGGATATCTTCCGGATTGAACTCCTTCGGCGGCAGCATACCCAACTCTCGTTTGGCACGCTCTTCTATAGCCTTCAGTTTTTCTTTTCGTTCATTTATATATATATAAGGATGATGGAACTTTCGAGGTTCTCGTGTCTTAAAGAGTGCCATAAACTATTTCTTTTTGATTTGATCCAAAGATTGTAAAGGTGCCTTGTGCTTGTAAGACGCCTTAAGCTCCGTCCCGGACTTCTTGGGGCGCCATACGAATATATCGTCTTTGTTCAACGGACGGATATAGTCGAACCAGGCAAAATTGGACAGATAAAGCCGATTGGGCGGTATCATGACTATCGGATAGATTACCCCCGTAGAAGCCGGCATCCATATCTTCTCCATTTTTCGTTCCTTCATAAACAATTTAAGTTCAGTGGTTTCCGTATAGTTCAACCCTATCATCAAACTGTCATCATCAAACATATAATAGTCCACATAAACGTTGCCGTTCACCCACGTCTCATACATCTCCCCGTCACGAAAGTAGGAAGTCATCTCTTTTCCGGCCACTTGATTATAATGCACCGAGTCGATCCGCTCCACGGAAAGCGTTTGGTCTATGACATGAATCCGGTCTATGGTAGAATCGTTCAAATAAACTTTAATCACCTCTCCCAATACTTGCTGCCCGCCATTCCATACGATAGGGTCACGGTACATCGTGATGCAAGTATCACGCGAATCGAACACCAAAGAGTCGCAAACCGACTGGACATCCATACGATAAGAGCGCACCTTGTGATAGCCCCGGACTTCGCGATACATGCTATCGGTATCCATATAGAAAGTGTACACTTTGAACGTGTCGGCATGCATGTACATCGTGTCACGTTGCGAATAATCTATAGCTACCGCACTATCCGTCGCCATGGAATAACCGGTACTGTCATTATAGTAACAATAGTTTCCCGTCAGCATGTTTTTATTCACCTCGTCGGTGTAGACCACATTACGAAAACCTTCTCCCACACCGGACTTGCTGTCATAATACAAACTGTCGCCCACCATCTTACGCCCCTTGTTGGTCACAATGGAACGGTCGAGCAAGATGGCTTCCTCTGTCTGGGTATTGTAAAAGCCCGACTCGGAATAAATATGATTGTCACCGCTGTCGATATTGGAAGGACCGACAATCTCTGCCATACTCGTCAGGGTATTATAGTTCAACGTATCGGAAATCAACGTAAACTTCGGATTCTCCAACTTCACATTATAATTAAACACGGCCTGACGCGTAGGCGGACTATATTGCCCCCAATCGGAAGTCAACACATTGTCTTTGTCTACCAACTTTCCCCCTTCGAAAAAATATCCCAGTTCATACAGACGGTCGTAATCGAGACTGTCCGTATAGAGTTTGGATTCACGATGTGTCAGTACCACATTGTGGCGGACACGGGCCAACTGGTCCAAACCGTTATACAGCAACATGTCGCCTACCAAATCCAACGTATCCCCCTGTACCATCTTCACATGCCCGAAAGCATCGAATGAATTCGTGGCCTCATAAAAACAAGCACTGTCGCAATACATCAGCACCCCATCATGTTGGAACTGTACATTTCCAGTCAATATTTGTGCACCGGGATGCCGGTACTGGTCGTACGTAAGGTTATCCGTATGCAACAAAATAACCTTTGTCTTCGACTGCTCCCGCTGCGGCTGCTCTTCAGCATAAGACACCGCAACATAAAGCCCAAACAGGCATAGAATACAAAAGAAAAGTAATCTATGCCCGCCGTTTATTCTTTTATTCTGTTTTTTATCCTTCATTTTATCCATCCGGGATATTCAAAATCACAATCCCCCCAACCTTCGTTAATACGTATGTAAGTAGATTTCTGCTTATCTTTTATCCATTGATTGATTTTCTGTTCCTGCAACTTGGCCATGACTACATCCTTCAGCACTTGAAAATCCTCCGACATCGAAGCCCGGTGTGCTTTAATATGCGTTTTCAATTTTACCACAGCACACACTTCCTTACCTTTAGAGTTAACCATCAAGAAAGGATTGGAAATCTCTCCGGTCTTCATCGTGGAAACCACTTTAGCCACTTCGGCCGGCAATTCCTGTAATTGGAAACGAGACGTACGGATTTGGTCGCCCACCGATTGGTCGAACTTCACATTCGTCATCAGCCCCCGGTTGTTACGGCTGTCCTTATCATCGGACAAGAAAGTAGCGGCCTCCTCAAAGGAATATTTCTCCTTACGGATATCCTCGGCTATGGAATCCATACGCACCATCGTCGTATCAATATCAGCTTGAGCTAACTTAGGCTTACGCAATATATGACGTACCTTTACCTTATCTCCACGCTTGTCCACCAACTGAATGATATGGAAACCATACTCTGACTCCACTACTTTCGATATTTTCTTAGGGTCGGTCAAACTGAAAGCTACGTTGGCAAAAGCCGGATCCAACTCTCCACGCCCCACGTAATCCATTTCTCCTCCATAACGAGCCGAACCCGGATCCTCCGAATAAAGGATGGCTAAAGTGGAAAATGAGGACTCTCCATTATTGACACGGTCGGTATAATCACGCAACTCTGCCTTTACCCTCTCTATTTCTTCCTGTGGGATACGAGGTTGCTGGGTTATAATCTGCACTTCCACCTGATCGGAAATCCACGGCAAACTATCTTCCGGCATATCTTTAAAATAACGCCGCACCTCGGCCGGTGTCACCTTGATGTCCGAAGTCAAGTTCTCCCGTACTCTTTGTACTGTGTATTGTTCTTTAAGAGATTCGAACATCATCTCACGAATCTGCGTCATCGTCTTATGATAATATTCTTCCAACTTCTCTTTCGAACCGGCACGCATGATCAATTCATTCAAACGTGCCTCCATGTTGGCGGAAATCTGGGAGTTCTCGACTTCCACACTGTCCAACTGTGCCTGATGCAAAAATAATTTCTGTATAGCCAACTGTTCGGGAATGACACAATAAGGATTACCGGAGATGTTCGCCCCGAAATCCATACGGGCTGCCTCCACATCGGAACGCAAAATTGCTTCATCGCCCACCACCCAAATCACTTCATCCACCACGTTATTCGGGCTTTGTGCAAACAAATGCATTTGTATCCCTCCGAAAAGGAATACAAATGCATATAATAACTTCTTAAAAAGATTCATATACTACTTGTTCTAAACTGCCTACGAAGATAGTGTTATTCAAGGCTGCTTCAATGCTTGTTAACCGTATTTAAAACCTCTTTGTATATTTCAACCTTATAGGTCTCCCGCAATCTGCGCACGAACTCCGCTTCGCAAGCTGCCTGATAATCCGATACGACCTCTCCACGCACGTCTGTCCAGTCTTTTGGCTTTCTCAACTTCTTGCCGTACACAGCCGTATACGGATAATACTCTGACGGCTTAGGTTCTTTCTTTTCTTTAAAAACCAGATGATCTACAAAAGCATTATCTCCTTTCTTAAACAAATTCTTTTCAACTCTGATTTGCTTTACGGAATCCTGATTGAAAGATGCACGCAAGGTATCTATCCATTGAGCCTCATCCACCGATTTCAGCAATTTTCGTACGTCTTTCACCAACCCTTTGTCTTTGCAATGGTACACCACGCCTCTATAGCGCGGCTCATCCCATTTATACTTTGACTTATGGGCCTTGAAATAAGCTTCCAGTCCGACCGTATCTTTGGCAGCCTTGTCCCAAACCTCGCGCGTACTTATTTCATATAACAAAAGTCCGTCGTGATACTCTTGAATCAGATACTTCAGGCTCTCATCTTTGGCACAAAGTTCCCGTACTTTCTGCTCTATCACATCTTCTTCCGTCAATTTTCCGGCCGAACCTTTTACTAAAGAGTCTATGGCCATCGAAGCCACACGCTCTTTCAGGCCCCGGCTTTCCAAAAAACGCTGTAATTGAGGTTTCAACTCTTCGTATGACTCGAGTTGCTTCCGGTCTTTCATCAGCACGATATGATATCCCATCGGTGACTGAAAAGGTTTCGACATTTCTCCCTTATTCAAAGAAAAAGCAACATCCTCAAACTCTTTCATAGTCTGCCCTTTGGCAAACCATCCGCCTAAGTCGCCTCCTCGTGCCGCAGAACCTTTGTCGGCAGAGCATTGCTTGGCCAAAGTAGCGAAATCAGCTCCCTGCTGCAAAGCGGTATAAATAGAATCTATGCGTTCTTTTGCTTTCGCCTGTTCCTCAGGTGTCGCTTTCTGTGCCACCAATATCATGATATGGGCAGGATGAATCAGCCCGTCCGGACCGATGGAAGCTTTCATTCCGTCATAATAACGCTTCAACTCTTTTTCTTCTGCCGACACCGACACGAAGTAAGGACGTATCTGTTGGTCACGATAAGTCCGGAACTCTTTCTTGAAAGAAGAAAGCGTATCATAACGGGCATCCAATGCAGCTTCCACTTTCAACTTATAGTTCACAAACAAGTCCACATATTCGTCAACGGTCTTCTTATCTACAACATTCTCGCCATTATTCTTGTTAAAATTATACTCGAATTCCGAGCGAGGAACGTCCTTCCCGTTGATTTTCATGACAACAGGGTCATTTCCCTGTGCATACAAAACACCCGTTAGGCACAACGAGCAACACCAAAGCGCAAACTTTCTCATCGTTTCCATCATTCCGGACGACTATAATTCGGTGCCTCGCTCGTAATGGTCACATCGTGCGGATGGCTTTCAAGCACACCGGCATTCGTAATTCTCACAAACTTGGCCTGATGCAAATCCTCTATCGTGTTGGCGCCGCAATATCCCATTCCGGAACGCAAACCTCCTATCAGTTGGAAGATAACCTCCTGAACCGTTCCCTTATAGGGCACACGACCGGCAATTCCTTCCGGAACCAATTTCTTCACGTCTTTCACTGCCGCCTGAAAATAACGGTCTTTTGAACCGCATTCCATAGCTTCAAGAGAACCCATGCCTCGATAAGATTTGAACTTACGACCATTAAATATAATAGTGTCGCCCGGAGATTCTTCCGTCCCAGCCACCAACGAACCGATCATCACACAATATCCTCCGGCTGCCAATGCCTTGACCACATCACCCGAATAACGCAAGCCGCCATCCGCAATCAAAGGAACTCCCGTACCCTCCAACGCACTGGCTACATCATAAATAGCTGACAACTGCGGCACTCCGACACCGGCAACCACACGAGTCGTACAAATAGAACCGGGGCCGATTCCGACTTTCACACCGTCGGCACCTGCTTCCACCAACATCTTAGCTGCTTCTCCCGTAGCCACATTACCCACTACGATATCCACATTCGGAAATTCTGCCTTAGCGGCTTTCAATTTCTCAACCACATATTTGGAATGGCCGTGTGCCGTATCAATCACAATAGCATCAGCTCCGGCTTCTACCAAAGCACGCATACGGTCCAACGTATCGGCTGTTACTCCGACTCCTGCTGCCACACGCAAACGCCCCTTCTCATCCTTGCAAGCCATCGGTTTGTCTTTTGCTTTTGTAATGTCCTTATAAGTAATCAAACCAACCAACCGGCCATCCTTATCCACCACAGGCAATTTCTCAATTTTATTTTCCTGCAAGATTTTAGCCGCAGCCGAAAGGTCTGTCTGCTGATGTGTCGTGACCAGATTCTCTGAAGTCATCACTTCATCTATCTTACGGTCGGGATTCTGTTCAAAACGCAAATCACGGTTCGTAACGATACCCACCAATTTGTTTTCATTGTCTACAACGGGAATACCTCCGATATGATACTCGCTCATCATATTCAGCGCATCTCCCACCGTACGTCCGCGTTTAATCGTCACCGGATCATAAATCATACCGTTTTCAGCACGTTTCACGATAGCCACCTGACGAGCCTGTTCCTCTATGGACATATTCTTGTGAATCACACCGATACCTCCTTCGCGTGCAATGGCAATAGCCATTGGAGCCTCGGTTACAGTATCCATTGCAGCCGTGACGAAAGGCACTTTCAATTCAATGTGACGAGAAAACTTTGTGGTCAACTCCACCGTACGTGGCAAAACTTCTGAATAAGCAGGAATTAACAATACATCATCGTAAGTTAATCCATCCATTACAATTTTATCTGCAATAAATGATGACATAGGCTTTAAATTTATTGCATGCAAATATACGCATTTTATATGAAACAGCGACCTTTTTTTGTTTTTTTTGTGATAAAAGGCGGCCTCATCGCCTCAAAAACGATATGGCTGCCTTACCTTTTTCCCTTCACATCTCACAGGCTACAAAAGAATGAAACGAATACGGGAACACTCAAATCTATCAAAACGCCATGTAGAATCGCGATCGGCATCATATCCTTACCGGAATAACGCAGGATAGAAGGCAACAGCACATCCATCGAATTGACTCCTGCTGCCGAAATCGGAGCAAACCTCCCGAAACATTTACGGATAAGAGGAGTTCCCAACAAGGCCATCATTTCACGAAATATATTGGTCAATAATGCGATTGTCCCCAATTCCGTCGCCAACTGAAGTCCTAACGACGGTTCCTTAAACTGGGTAATCAAAATGGAAGACAAAGAATAGTAAGCAAAACCACTCCCCACTGCCATACAGTCAAACACACTCCATTGGCTTAACAACAAACTGGCTAACGCCGAAAAAAGCAATGTTCCGACAATCGTCCCCAAAGGAATGATCAACATTTTCGGAGTAAAATGAGCCAGCATCCCCTTTAAGTTCTCATTGCTACCTATATTGATACCCACCTGAAACATCAATACATATAATATATACATCGAAAGATTGTGCGTATCGAGTTGTATGTGGACACCAAAACCTATCAGACAACCTAACAAAAAGAACAAACAAACAATCATACTTCCTTTCATCATTCTCCTCCCTTCCTAAAAAAAAGATAATATACCAACCAAGCTGCTATGATACTGCCCAACACACTGAAACAAGCCAGCAAAGCCGCCTGTCCGCTAAATCTTCCCAAATTACTGACGATTAAATTGTTCGACCCGACCGATATCCCCAAGATAAAAAGCATAGCAAAAACAGTCAACGGAATGGTCTTCTCCGTTTTTCGCATGAGTTTCAAGTCACGCAACAAATAACCGGCTCCCAATCCGACGAACATAATAGATATAATCTTAAACATACACGAAACACATTAAAAGGGTAAAACATTCCAGCCCGCCCTTCTCGCAAAGAACCTGCCGTACTCTCTAAAAATCTCACGATGAAAATGTTCGGAAAAAGAATAGCATCCTACGTGCCCTTCATACGAACAGCACCGCATTAGAAAATTATTCCGAACTTACCCTTTTCAAATAAAGCCACTGAACCAGTGCACATGCACGAGGAAACGCTCGCAAAAAGGAGAAATCCTTTTTACGTCTCGCAACATGTGATATATTAGGGTTTGCTGGTTCATAAATCTATTTATTATAATACTGCACGACAAAGATACGCAACTTCTGCCGAACTACCAAATTATTCTGAGAAACAATATGCCACAAAAAAGGGTGTAAACAGTATTTGTCTACACCCTTACAGCTTTATCTTTTTCAAAAATCGTTTCGTCTGTTATCAATTTGCCATTTCGGAAATAAATTTGATTCGCACCAAACGGACTTCTTCCTCTGTATAATCGTCCCCCAACTCGTCCATGGCAACAGCTAAGCTGTCTGTCTCCGACTCTTTGAAGTAATCATAAATATCCAGCAAATGGTCTTCATCCATTGCCTCATCCAGGAAATAGTCGATGTTCAGTTTCGTTCCGGAATACACAATCGCCTCTATCTCATCCAACAACTCGTTGAAATCAATACCCTTAGCCGACGCAATATCATCCAACGCCACTTTGCGATCGATACTCTGAATGATACTCACTTTCAACTTCGACTTATTGGCCACCGTACGAACCCTCAAGTCTTCCGGACGCTCAATCTCATACTCTTCGCAATGCTGGCGTATCAAATCGCAAAACTCCTTTCCGTAACGTTTTGCCTTCCCTGCACCGACTCCCGGTATGTTCTGCAGTTCCTCTATGCTGACCGGATACATCGTCGCCATCGCCTCCAACGAAGGATCCTGGAAAATAACATAGGGCGGTACATTCAAGTTCTTGGACATCTTTTTACGCAAGTCCAACAATGCATTGAACAACGCCGGATCCGTCACGCCTGTACCTCCTCCGGAACGGCTTACCACCTCTTCATCGTCATCTTCAAACTCATTGTCTTCCGAAACCATGAAAGATTCCGGCTTCTTCATGAACTTACGCCCCTTTGCCGTCAACTTCAGGATGCCGTAATTCTCAATCTCTTTCTCCAGATAACCGGCTATCAATGCCTGCCGGATGACAGCATTCCAAAACTTTTCCTCATGTTCGTCGCCACATCCGAAACAATCCAGATCAGCATGCTTATGAGCGATAACCTCGTCTGTCTCCTTACCAACTAATACATCTATAATATAATCTGCCTTAAAATTCTCTTTCACTGCTTGTACAACCTCAAGCAGTTCCTTTAATTGATTCTTTGCTTCCACTTTCTTTTTCGGGTGTAAACAGTTATCACAATTACCACAATTCTCCTCATGATATTCCTCACCGAAGTAATGCAACAAGAACTTACGACGACACACGGAAGATTCCGCATAAGCAGCCGTCTCCGAAAGGAGCTGGCGCCCGATATCCTGTTCGGCCACAGGCTTACCCTCCATGAACTTCTCCAACTTCTGAAGGTCCTTGTAGGTATAATAAGTTATGCACAAACCTTCTCCTCCGTCGCGTCCGGCCCTACCGGTCTCCTGATAATACCCCTCAAGGCTCTTGGGTATATCATAATGAATCACAAAGCGTACATCCGGCTTGTCTATCCCCATGCCAAAAGCAATGGTAGCTACAATGACATCAATGCGCTCCATGATAAAATCATCCTGCGTCTGCGACCGGGTAGCCGAATCCATTCCGGCATGATAGGCCCTCGCGTTAATGTCGTTCGCCCGGAGTATTTCGGCCAGCTCCTCCACCCTCTTACGGCTCAAAGCGTAAATAATACCGCTCTTCCCCGGACGCTGTTTGATGAACCTGATAATATCCTTATCTACATTCTTGGTCTTGTTCCTTACCTCGTAATACAGGTTCGGACGATTAAAAGAGCTTTTAAACTCCTTGGCGTCCGTCATCCCCAAGTTCTTTTTGATGTCGCCGCGTACCTTATCGGTTGCCGTAGCCGTCAAGGCTATCACCGGTGCCGCACCGATTTCGTTGATTATCGGGCGAATCCGCCTGTATTCCGGCCGGAAGTCGTGCCCCCATTCCGATATACAATGCGCCTCGTCTATCGCATAAAACGAAATTTTCACATTCCGGAGAAAATCCACATTCTCGTCTTTCGTCAACGATTCCGGAGCTACATAAAGCAACTTGGTCTTCCCGTGCAGAATATCACTCTTCACCATATCTATCGCCCCTTTGTTCAGAGACGAATTCAGATAATGGGCAACGCCGTCATCTCCGCACACCGCCCGGATTGCATCCACTTGATTTTTCATCAAAGCAATCAAAGGCGATATGACAATCGCCGTACCTTCCATCAAAAGAGACGGTAACTGGTAGCACAACGATTTTCCTCCGCCGGTAGGCATCAGAACAAAAGTATCTCTGCCCGCCAACACATTGCGTATGATGGCTTCCTGGTCGCCCTTAAAGGTTTCAAAGCCAAAATACCGCTTAAGAGGTTCTGTCAAATTCAGCATTGCATCCATATCAATAGTTTTCCAATAAAATCAAACTCAGGTTTAACATTGTTGCCCCTAACAAAGTTATAAACAAATACCTCATATTTGCAAATTATTGGGAAACTATTTTCAGGATTTCTTCATTTCTTAACTCAAAATTCCACAAACGTCCTCCTGTTAACTTGCTTTCAAACCGGAGAGGTTGGCCTTCTCCAATTGTTTTTTGGCATATTCCAACGTCACCTTGAACGTCTTTACTTTCTTGGAGGGTATTTCAAACATCGCATCCATCATGATACTCTCCATGATGGAACGCAGTCCGCGGGCACCGAGATTATACTCCACTGCCTTGTCCACGATATACTCCAACGTATCTTCATCAAAAGACAGCTTAATGCCATCCATTTCAAAGAGCTTGACCTGCTGCTTCACAATGGAGTTCTTCGGTTCCGTCAGTATATTGCGCAATGCCGTACGGTCGAGCGGATTCAGATAGGTCAGCACCGGCAAACGGCCTATGATTTCCGGAATCAGCCCGAAAGACTTCAAGTCTTGCGGAAGGATATACTTCATCAGGTTAGACTTGTCGATATGCTGCATATTCTGCACCGAGTTATAACCGACCACATGCGTATTCATCCGCTGGGCTATCTTCTTCTCGATACCATCAAATGCTCCTCCGCAGATGAACAGGATGTTACGCGTGTCTACATGGATGTAATCCTGATCCGGATGCTTGCGTCCCCCCTTGGGCGGCACATTGACCATCGAACCCTCCAGAAGTTTCAGCAGACCCTGTTGTACCCCTTCCCCGCTCACGTCACGCGTGATGGAAGGATTATCACTCTTACGGGCTATCTTGTCGATTTCGTCGATAAAGACAATACCCCGTTGAGCAGCCTGTACATTATAATCGGCTACCTGCAACAAACGGGAAAGAATACTCTCTACGTCCTCCCCTACATAGCCGGCCTCGGTAAACACCGTAGCATCCACTATCGTGAAAGGCACATGCAATAATTTGGCTATGGTACGGGCCAGAAGGGTTTTTCCCGTTCCGGTGCTTCCCACCATGATTATATTCGATTTCTCGATTTCCACTCCATCGTCCGATGTCTGCTGTGCCAATCTTTTATAATGGTTGTAAACCGCCACGGCAAGATTACGCTTGGCATCATCCTGCCCGATGACATACTGGTCCAGATAAGCCTTAATATCGCGCGGTTTGGGCAACTCCGCCAAATCGAACCCCAAATCATCCTTCTCCTTGTGCTCCACGGGCAAAGAATCTTTCACAATCCGGTAAGCCTGTTGCGCACAGTCGCTGCATATAAAACCATTCACCCCGGTAATGAGCAAAGGCACATCGCGCTCCGCCCTGCCGCAAAAAGAACATGCTTTCTTCATTGCCATTGCATTTACGGATTAAGGACATCGTTAGCCGATTCCGGTTTCTTACGAACCAAAACACTATCTATCATACCATACTCTTTGGCCTCCTGCGCCGTCATCCAATAATCACGGTCGGAATCAGCCCACACCTTGTCGAAATCGGTATGAGAATGTTCTGCGATAATCGTATAAAGTTCTTTCTTCAATTTCTGAATCTCACGCGCCGTTATCTCGATGTCCGAGGCCTGTCCCTGTGCCCCGCCCATCGGTTGGTGAATCATCACACGGCTGTGGGTCAAGGCCGACCGCTTGCCTTCGGCTCCGGCCACCAACAGTACGGCTGCCATAGACGCTGCCATGCCCGTGCAAATCGTAGCTACGGGGCTGCTGATAAACTGCATCGTATCATAAATACCCAATCCGGCATACACCGAACCGCCGGGCGAATTGATATATATGGAAATATCCTTTCCCGGATCCACCGAATCCAAATAAAGCAACTGAGCCTGCAACGTATTGGCCGTGTAATCATCTATCTGGGTTCCCAAGAATATGATACGATCCATCATCAAACGGGAAAACACATCCATCTGTGTCACGTTCAACTGACGCTCTTCCAGAATATAGGGATTGAGATATTGGTTTTGCGCGCTCACTACATCGTTCAGCACCTGGCTGTTCAAGCCCAAATGCTTCACTGCATACTTTCTAAAATCTTCCATAGTCAAACTATTTATGCGGAAAAAGGAAACACCTGAACAATCTTCCGCCATTTTCGAGCAAATGTACGAAAAATATGTTCGGGGGTTTCCTTCCTTATACTTATTTCACAAAATTAAACCTGCCCCGCTCGAATTAAGCGAACAACTTGTTGAAATCCTCTACGCTGATTTCTTTGTGGTTCAACTTCACGACATTCTTCAATGCGGCCGACAACTTGTTCTCCACGCTGCGGTTTACCAAAGACTCTACCTGGTCTTGCTTCTTCAGCATTTCATTGGCGTAGTTGTCCAACATCTCTTCCGGCACGTTAATCATACCGTACTGAGCAAACTGAATCTTCGTGATATTCTTGGCCGTAGCAATCAAGTCTTCTTTCTCGACCTTGATACCGTAAGCCTTCACCAACTGCTCCTTAATCAGGTGCCAAGTCAGCTCTTCGATGCTCTTGTCGTAATTTTCTTCCACGAACTTCTCGCCCTTGTCTGCATTGCTTACACGCATGAAACGTTTCAGGAAAGCATCGGGATATTCCAACTTGCCCACCTTATTCGTCAGGTAAGTACGTACATCCAAAATGAACTTGTAGTCACTGTCTGCCACAAACTGTTCTGCCAAAATCTCCTTGATTTTATTACGGAACGCTTCTTCGCTCGTTACCGTACCTTTCTCAAAGACTTGGTCAAACAACTGCTGATTCAATTCAGCTTCCTTGAAACGTGTAATCTCCTGCACTTGGAAACTGAAATCCGAAGTCATAGCCGGCACGTCTTCCTTCTTGATTTTCAACAACGAAGCGATTTCCACGTCATGACCATCGTATGCCTTGTTCGGATTGAAGACCAATACATCGTTCACCTTGCAACCGTTGAATACGGCCTTCTGCTCGTCGTTCTTCATATATTCAGGCAACAAGACAGCATTTTCAACCTGTACGCCACCTTCTTTCGTATTTCCGTTCTCATCCAGTTCGGCCAACAAACCCTTCACCATGTCCTTAGCCTCGTAGCTGTCCACATGGTCATAGCTACCCGCACGCTGGGTGTACATCTTCACTTGGCCGTCGATCATTTTGTCGTCCACCTGGATGTCATAATAATCTACCGTGTCTTCACCGCTCAGTTCAGCTTTGAACTCGGGAGCCAAAGCCAAATCGAAAGCAAACGAAAACTCTTCCATCGTATCGAAGTCAATATCCTGCTGACGGTCTTCGCTCGGAAGCGGCTCGCCCAGAATATTCAGATTGTTTTCCTTGATGTAAGCATACAGTTTCTCACCCAGCAACTTGTTTACTTCCTCTGCCGTAATGTCCTTGCCGAAACGTTTTTTCAACAGTCCCATGGGCACTTGTCCCGGACGGAAACCCGGCATACTTGCTTTTCTGCGGAAATCCTTCAAAGCCTTCTCTACCCTGTCGGCATAGTCGGCCTTTTCCATCTTAATGGTAAGCACCGCGCTTACTTTGTCAATGTTTTCTAATGAAATATTCATTTTGAAATCTAATTATTTATATATGATTACTATTATATTTATAATTTGTATTGCACAACAAGCGTGCAAAGATAGCCTTTATCTTTTAATAAATCAAAGTCCTTGCGCACTTTTTTCTTCATCTATCTTCTGGAAGTCTTTCAAACGCAGCACGAAACTGTTCGTCAAGTATTTGGCACGCACCACCTCATTCTCAGACAATTCCTGAGGAGAACCCTGAAAAAGTATCTGTCCCTCGAAGAGCAAATAGGCACGGTCGGTAATACAAAGCGTCTCCTCCACGTTGTGGTCCGTAATCAACACGCCGATATTGCGCTTTTTCAGCTTCCACACGATATACTGTATATCCTCCACGGCAATAGGGTCTACGCCGGCAAAAGGCTCATCCAACATAATAAACTTAGGGTCGATGGCCAGACAACGCGCGATTTCCGTCCGTCTCCGTTCGCCGCCCGAAAGCCGGTCGCCCAAATTCTTGCGCACCTTTTGCAGGCTGAATTCCGAAATCAGGCTTTCCAGCTTTTCCTTCTGGTATTCTTTCGGCTTGCCCGTCATCTCCAACACGGAAGCGATGTTGTCTTCCACCGTCATCTTACGAAATACCGACGCCTCCTGCGCCAAATAACCGATACCGTTACGGGCACGCTTGTAGACCGGAAACTTCGTGATTTCCAAATCGCCGATGAAAATACGCCCCTCGTTAGGCACCACCAATCCCGTAGTCATATAAAAAGAAGTCGTCTTTCCGGCCCCGTTCGGCCCGAGAAGCCCTACGATCTCTCCCTGCTTGACGTCGAACGACACATGATTCACCACCGTACGTTTACCGTACGTCTTCACCAGGCCCTCCGTACGGAGCACTAACCCTGTATTCTGACTGTCCTGAGAAAGAGCTTCTGCCATAAACTACAAATTTGCGTACAAAAATACGAAAATTGTATTAAAAAGCAGCCCCTTGCACAAAACTATTTCCGCCCGCCGCCTCTTTTTAGCGGATTTTCATTAATTTTGTGTGATTTAAAAAGAATTGGACATGCTATTCAACAAAAGTTTGGCTACATTCGGCCGTTATCTGATGCTGATGGGGCGCACTTTCTCACGCCCCGAAAGGATGCGGATGTTTTTCAAACAATACATTAAGGAAATGAGCCAGTTGGGCGTAGACTCCATCGGAATCGTCCTCCTGATATCCTTCTTCATCGGCGCAGTGATCTGCATCCAGATCAAGCTGAACATCCAAAGCCCGTGGATGCCTAAGTTCGTCACGGGATACACCACCCGCGAAATCATGTTGCTGGAATTTTCATCTTCCATCATGTGCCTGATTCTGGCCGGGAAGGTCGGTTCCAACATCGCCTCCGAAATCGGCACCATGCGCGTCACACAGCAAATCGATGCCCTTGAAATCATGGGAGTCAATTCCGCCAATTACCTCATCCTACCTAAGGTGCTGGGCATGATGACCATGATGCCCTTCCTGGTCTGTTTCAGTATTTTCTCCGGATTCGTAGGGGCCTACGCCACGTCCGTTATCGGACAAGTCATCACGATAGACGACCTGACGTTGGGATTGCAACACGACTTCAACGAATGGTACGTATGGATGGGATTCATCAAGTCCATATTCTTCGCTTTCGTCATCACCAGCGTATCGGCGTTCTACGGCTATACGGTCGAAGGCGGTTCGGTGGAAGTGGGAAAAGCTAGTACAGACTCTGTGGTGAGCAGCAGTGTGCTCATCCTGTTTTCCGATGTGTTACTCACTCAATTGTTATCCTGATGATCGAAGTTAAATCGCTATATAAGTCTTTCGAGGACAAAGAAGTGCTGAAGGACATCAACAGTGTGTTTGAGAATGGAAAGACGAACCTGATTATCGGCCAGAGCGGTTCCGGAAAGACGGTACTGATGAAATGTATCGTGGGATTGTTCCGTCCCACCAGCGGTGAAGTGCTTTATGACGGACGCGACTTGGTGACGATGAACAAACAAGAATGGAAGATGCTCCGCCGCGAAATGGGAATGATATTCCAGAGCGCAGCTTTGTTCGACTCCATGACCGTATTGGAAAACGTCATGTTCCCGCTGGATATGTTTTCCAAAGACTCTTATGCCGAACGGGTGAAACGCGCCCAGTTTTGTCTGGACAGGGTGAACCTGCTTGAAGCGCAAAAGAAGTTCCCGGACGAAATCAGCGGCGGTATGCAAAAGCGTGTGGCCATTGCAAGAGCCATCGCCCTCAATCCCAAATATCTGTTCTGCGACGAACCAAACTCGGGGCTCGACCCCAAAAACTCACTGGTGATAGACGAGCTGATTCACGACATCACCGTGGAATTCAACATGACCACCATCATCAACACGCACGACATGAATTCCGTAATGGGCATCGGGGAAAACATCTTATATATATATGAAGGGAGAAAAGAATGGCAGGGCAACAAAGACGAAATCATGAACTCGACCAACGAACGCCTGAACAGCTTCATCTTTGCCTCGGACCTCTTCCGAAAGGTGAAAGAAGCCAATAAATGAGAATAGACGTGAGTTCGGGACAAATTTATAATTCTCACTTTGTTACCGCATTATACAAATCCTGATAGGTTTTCACCACGCCATACACCACATCACCGGAATAGAGCGTCAAGCCGTTCAGGAAATGCACAGTCTGGGTCTACCCATCAATACGCTCCACTTTGAAGTTGTCGGCATATCCTTGCAGGCCGTCACTTTGCTCTTTGAGGTCGAAGCCTTCGCCAACCAAGCGAATAGTTTGGTGTGCGCCGTTAGTTGTCTTGACATCGAAGCCCAATCGAGCTTGTGAATTGCCTTTACTAATGACGATTTCATCCAGACTGACATAGCCATTGGTGACTGTAGAACCTACCTGATGCACGCTGCGCACTTCAATTTTCTTCACCAATTTCTTGTTGTAAGCGTCGATGGCATCAAGTTGGTACACCAAGTTGTATATCTCATGGTGCGTGGCACTATAAAGCAAGGTAAAGAGCGGATTAAACAGTTTCATTCTTTTTTCTTGCTGTTTTTACTCTTGTTGCTGATTGCCTTGATAGCGTTCAGATAATTCTGTTCTACGTCACAGAGTGTTCGCTGCTTGTATTTGTAGTGGCATGCTCCATAGCCTCTTGGTGAGATACACGTCCTCCATCTGCCAATAATTGTTCTCCTGTGGAGGTAAGTATCCCATCCAACAGCTCTTTCCTGTAGCCGCCTCCACCCATTTTTTCAGGCGTTCGCACGTCCATGGTGAAACCCTTGGTGATATATTCTTTCAACCGCCGGGTAGCCCACTGTCGAAAACGCGTGGCGACGATAGAGTGAACACGATAACCGAGAGCTATAATCATATCAAGATTATAGAAAGTAGTCATGTATGCCTTGCCATCTAATTCAGTTGGTCGGAAATTCCGAACAACTGAATCTTCCATAAGTTCACCTTCTCCAAAAATGTGTTTGATATGCTCACTTACATTCGATTTGCTTGTCTGATAGAGTTCACACATCTGCGCCTAGGTAAGCCACAAAGTGTCTTCTTCAAACTTTACGTCTATTTTGGTCAGACCGTCTTGGTCTGTATAAATGAGCATTTTGTTATTCCCTTCCATGAAAGTACTATTATTAGATTTCCCTGATATTATTTCGAGAATTATTTGCGTTTTTCGTCTAATAATAGAGGTTTACCGGTTGGTTTATAGTTTACTTTTCCGTTTTATAGTTAGTCCCCCTAACATATGAAAAATCGAAAAAGATAGTTTCCTGCTTTTCATATATTATAAATGCTATAAAAATTCACGTTCTTTTTATTACACTCTTATGTTCACGTAATAGCTATTTGCCAAAAGGAATACCATACCAATTTTGAAACTTCTTTCCATAAAACCTTATAAACAATAAATCATTGTCCAACCGTTCTTCTATAGGATAAACCGAAGTAGAACTTTTCTGAAAAAATCCATATTTTAATAATTGATATCTTTTTTTATTTCCTAACAAGCGTTGTGGCGTGGAGAGGCTAGGAAATTCCTCTATGGCTTTTCTCAAATAAAAACGGGCTTCTTTTGTATACCCACACCAATAAGCTATATAACCAATACGCGCCATTTCATTGGCATCTATATCCATAGGTCTCAATGCGGATAATTTCTTTCGCAACGATTGGAAATAAATCAAATCATGCTCTTTTATGTTTTCAATAAATTCCGTCCTTAAAATAGTAGGAGTATACAAAATCGCCTTAATAAGGAAATTCATCGCCTCATCCTTTCTATTTTCTTCGTATAAAATTTCTCCCAAAGCAAAAGAATAGAGAGAATTATAAGGATATTTTTTCGACAATTCTTTTAATCCATATATATTTTTTTGACATCCATTTCCATAAGCGTTTAACAAATATTCTATATGTATATCCTCAGGTTGGCATTGATGAGCCTTCCACCATGCAGCCTGAGCCTTTTTTACATATTCTTCATTTTTATCTACTTTATAGCATTGCATGTAAATCCATCCACGCAAGATTAAATAAGGAAGTTGTTGACTCGTTTGTTCTATATATCTAACAGCCTCCCCTACATTAGCTTTCTCTATAGCGATAAATGCTTTTGAACATAAACCCATATTTCTTTTAAGTAGAAAAGAATGCATACACCAACATATATACATAATTATCGCCAAAGAAGGCAATACAAACTTTTCTTTATCCACCGCTACAACCCGAGAAACGTCATTTCTTTGCAGGTATGCAAGTTGTAAATAAAACACAAGCCAAACAAATTGAATATTAAAAAAATCAGCCTGCGTCATTTCTTTAATAAACACAGCACAAAATACACAAAAAACAGCTCGCGTATCTCGTATATCACGATTCTTCCATAAATATTGGGCAATAATGAAAAAGAAACACATATACAAACAGAATCCTATAATGCCTTTTTCAATCAATAACTTTATTGGTAAGTTCGGAGCAAAACTCGTATACATCTGCCTACTATCTTGATTTATAGCTTTATCTAACACAAAAGTATAACTTCCATTTCCATAACCAAATAATTGATTACTTCCAGCACAAAATGTATCCAATGCAACCTGAGTTGAACGAATTCGCACCATTGAACTTTTTTGCTGAGAAGTAGTTGAATTCATTTTTAAGGTCGTCAAACAATCTTTTGGATAAAACAAAAATACAAAAATCAATGACGCTACAGCTATTATCAACATTCTTATTTTTTCTTTCCAAGAAGGAATAAAAAACAACCATAAAATTAGAAAGCCCCCCAAGGCCAAATAAGCACCTCTTGAAAAACAAAGAAAAATAGATAAAAACAATAAAAAGAACAATACTGATGTATATTTCCTTATTAGACAAATCCACCCTAATAGAATAATCAATATTGTCCCCCACTGATTGACGTAGTAATTTAATGGCCGGTAAAGAAATCTAAAATGATAAAGCCCTTCAAATCCTGCATCCTTTATTGATTTTTGAAACAAAAAGAATAAACTTATCCCTAAACACACACCTATTATGACAAAAACAGAACTAGTTATCAAAAGTATTTTTTCAGCTTTTGCATCTGCGAATAGTCTCCTTGCAATGAGATAGAATATAAAAAATGAAACAGATGAAAACGCGACCTGTATAGAGGGATTCGTACAATTACTATAACAACAAGAAACAATATCATACACAGAAATGGCTCCTAAGCAAATATCAATACTTGACCACCTCTTAATAGACAATGGACCTATTGCAAGCAATGCTATTATCGACAATAGCTCACCAAGATAATAATTATCATCAACCCTGAATAATTTAGCAGCAATTATAAGCCCCATAAACAAGGCGATAATATTATATGTTGGAAATAAAAGATTCTTTTTAGTGCCTAACATTTCTTTTTATTAATAATACAGACCTTGACAAGAAATATATAATTAATATTAAAAATATCAACTGTACGCCTAAATTACGAACTAACGCAAAAGGAGGTGTCAAGCCACTTGACAAATAAATATTTAATTTTTCTATTTGAGTTGGAAAACCTTGTATAAAACGAAATAAAAATCTTGGAATTACATAGAAAAGATAGAATCCCATGAACAAATTGACCAATAAAGAATAAATGAAGAACCCCCATTTTTCTTTTTTTCTCATTTCCAATAAATAAGGTGATTTTGTTTTGCTTTTCTTTCGTATACAATTATAAATATAAACAAGCAATTCCTCTGAACGATCACGCAAATTGGGTATACCTAATAAATCTGACATTATCCAATAACCATCAAACTTAAAAAAGGGATTAAGAGTCATCAAGAATCCAAAATTCATAATCAAAATCAAATAACGCAGTATATCACTAGAACTAATAAAAAAGCCAATTATTAATCCTAACAGGAAAAACGACTGGAAATAGATTCCTGCAAGATTTACAACTATGCGCTGTTTGCGTTTTAGTTTCCATATCTCTGTCACATCCGTGTATAATACTGGAATATTCAAATATAAACCGAAGCCTATATCCCCATGCCTTAGCCCAAAATACTTGCAAGCGGAAGCATGTCCCAATTCATGAAAAAAAGAAGAAGAAAAAACAAATAAAAAAATGCCTATAAAGTGATATAAATTTATAGTATTATCAAAGTACATTAAATTATTTGCTTGAAAAAAAAAGCAAACGTCAGCAATTAAAACTGAAGCTAAAATTAAATAGATATATTTTTTCTCAAACAAAAAACTGAATAGACAGGAAAATTTATCTATAGAATCAGCAGACAAAAATTTCCTTTCATACAAAAATGATTTATTAGCTTTTACATTAGTACCCTCCAATAAAGGATTAATAACGCGTTTTACAACTTCTTCTATATATCTATATGTATATAGTCCTTTTGTTTGTTCTACAAAAGCAGATATTCCCTCCTTTTCATTTTCATATTTTTGAAGGGAATGAAGAAGCTCCACAGTTAACTTATTAGCCCTGTAATATTTTCTGTTACAACATAACAAAAAAGTTTCCTCTTTAGCTGACGTTTCTAATTTACTAATCGTTATACTCCTATATTTCATATATTAATCCACTTTTAATATCGCGCTATTTATTTTTGTTTTTACATCCTTTGCATCATGCGATGTTTTATTCAGGAAGTCAAAAGTATAAGCCACCTTAATATAACCAGACATTTGTTCCTTTTTAGGTGTCATAGAGTTATGATAACCAAATGCTACATCTTGAAATGAAGCTACATAACGTCTATTAAAATAGAAAGGATTACTAATAGAACCTTCAACAAGCCAGTTCTTCTTACTCCAGTTTACAAACATCCCATAATTAGCAGGAATATGCACTTTAGCCAAATCATAACCTAGCACAGAATTTTCAGTTTTACCAAATAAGCTAATCAAGAAATCCCCACAATAATAATTAATTTGCATACCACCATTCCAACTATTCAACCGTTTATTCACACCTCTACTAAATTGGGATAAAGAATTATTTCCATCTAATTTTAAATGAAGCCTCTCTATTGGCTTCCATGTGAATGAAAGCATCCCTGTTACTTGTTGCCAATCAACATCGGAACGAAAACTCTGAATCAACTTGTCATGCTCTACAAAATAGTCATAAGTATACATATTTTTTAATAATTGATACATTCCTACTACTTGTAAGCTCACTTTTTTCCAATTAATGGCATATATCCCCATAAAATGGTAAGCTGTGGTAGTTTTTAAATTTGGATTTCCCTTCCTCATTTGTAAAAAATCAACTTCTTGACTAGTGCTACTTAACATATTTATATTAGGAAATGAATTACCCACATTTATCCTAAATTGCAGGATGTCTCTGTGCGACGGCTGATATCCTAAAGTAAAATGCAATCGAGGTGAAATCTTACAAATATGTTTTTCACCGTGCAACTTATATTGTAGCATCGAAACTCCTGGAGCAATACGAAAAAATGTTTTCCCTTTTATGCGTTGACTATATTCGGAGAATAATAATGTCTCACCAGTCCACAAATGTTGCCATAAATCTGTTTCACTACTATATGTTGATAAGCTTATGTTATGATGATGATAGAATTTAATATTTAATGAGTTCTGTTTTTTTAGATTAATACCATACTTAAGTTCCATATTTAATCCATACATATTTTCGTTTGCAACCTTCACTAATGATGTACTATTTTCCATATAATCGTATTGATAATGATTATCTGCATAACTCGCATCAAACGAAGCTTCAATATATTGAGTAGAATCAACATTAAAATTCCCATATAAACACAATGAAGGCATCATATTTTTTTGTTTACTTTGCTTACGCGATTCTGTTTTAAGTCCCCCATCATATTCTAAAACATTTATATTATATTGCTTTGGTTGATTATTATGAACGAAAGAGAACTTGGCTAGCAACGTACGCCGCTTATTCCTATTCATAATATTCAACTGTTCATATTGGGTATGATTTTTTACTTCCGAATGAATACCATTATTATTACGTTTTATTTCATACGCGGAAAATTTAAAGATTTCATCGTTTTGGGCTTTACTTCCGGCATAATCTTCCATACCATAGCCTGCAAATAAGGTAAAACTAGTATTATTAGAAACCAATTTGGTTGCCACATTATATTCACCACTCATATAACCAACCGTTTGTTTAGCATCCAATGCCAGATATCCACCAAATTCAGATGTTTTAGTTACATAATTGATAGAAGTATTATCACCGCTAAACCTTCCTGACGGGCTATCATAATATTCTATTTTTTCTATATCACAGGGACGTAAATGCTTTATCTCACGAGCATCAGCTTTCCTTCCATCTATATACAAAGTTGTACTACCATTTAAGGCAGAAACGTTCCCGGTCGAGCGATCAACATTAACTCCAGGTATCATCAAATTATAAAGTAAATCATACCCTGTATATGAATGCTTTATTTGTTGTTTGCTTGGTATAACCAATAAATAGTCTTTTTTACGGATAAATGAAGAAGCCTGTACTTTTACTTCGTCTAAAAACAAGTTATCTTCTTGCAAGTAAATTGTCGGAAGCTGTGTATATGGCTCAATTATTTCAAAAGTCCTATAACAAGTTTTGTAACCGATATGACTGTATGCTACAATATAGTGCTTAGCAGGAACGTCATTAAAAGAAAAGTAACCAAGTGTATCCGTTGACACAGATGCTATGGATACAGAATCATTATTTAACAATTTCACAGAAATACAAGCTCCCTCAAGGCTGTTTTCCAGTTTAGCACACCCTGTTATCTTACATTGTGAAAAAGCCCCCACACTAAAAGATATAAGCACGAAGCATAAATAAAATAACTTATAGTTTATCATAGATTTGATTTCACTGAATACTTATCAACTCCATTTTCCATTTACTAGCAAAAAATGGCCTCGACAATATTTTAATCGAGACCATTTTCTTTAATTACGACAAGAATTCACCACATGTAAAACACATCGTACACGTGAAACACTCTCCCCCTTCCGTAAATTCTACGGAAGCATCCAATGGATTTCCCATAAGCATGGGATCCGTCTCTAAACGACTTTCTAATTCTTCTACAGAAAAATCCGTCCACAAACCCTCATTTAACGATTGCATTTCATCATTTACTTTCATACTTTCTAATTTTTAAATCCAACTTTTATTTAGAATCCCTTTAAATCAGAATATACTTTTCTTGCAACGCTTCTCAATCTAATTGGAAAATCATCGCATTTTTCCCCTTTCTTATCAGCCATTCTATTTTTTGCATAACATCCTCTACCACAAAGGAGTATATATTTGCATTTTTTACATTCTTCATCAAGCCCAATCTCTTGATTAAACCATTTATCTTTATTTTCCTTATTCCATCTTAATTCATTATAATACGTTCCAATCACATCATCTGTAGTCCCTATTGCCTCCAAGCAAGAGTAAATATTACCAAAAGGATCAAATATATACGAACCGAAACGAGCATTACAATGAGATGGAGACAAATTAAGGACCTTACTATTTTTAATTGCATTATAGAAATTAGAATACAACTGTTGCTCGAAAGTTATACCCGTGCTGTATTTTTTCAACTTTTCCAAAAAATATCTTTGCGTTATACACTTTCTTTTACTTACTTGGTAGCTTCTTGGATTAAAATTTAAATCTCCTGAAATATAAGCAGCATATACAGAAAACCTTTCAAAGTCATACAATTTATTTTCTTTAAAATAAGAATCTAACTTGTCTAACTCATCTATATTATCCTCATCAATATTAATTCTAACCCTTACAAACACACCTTTTGATAAAAAATATTTGATATTTCGGATTATTTTATTGAAAGTCCCACCATAAATAGAATGCATCCTCCGACTATCATGCACACTTTGGCATCCATCTATCGTAATCTGCACTCCTTGTATTAATTTATTCCCTAACAGATTTTCATAAACAGGCAAATCATATCCATTGGTTGTTGCTGTAAAGACATAGCCTCTTTCCTTTCCTTGGTCAACTATATACTTTACCAAATCTATATTTTCTTCGAGTAAAGGCTCGCCTCCAAAAAGCGAAATCACATTATTACGTAGATATTTATTAGGTTCAATTATAGGTATGGTATCAAAAAAATTATCGACTAATTTTTTTGATATAGTTTTTCCTACATTTTTATATTTACCCCCCATCAATTCTTTTTCAAAACAATAGGGACAATTAAAATTACAATTATAAGTAACGACCAATGTGAAATTTTTCTTCAGCAAGAGCTTATTTCTCTTAGAGAGGATTTTACAAAACCTTTCCACATACATTTGTTCCTCTTCTTTGTCTTTCGTTGTCAAATAGCCCCTTTTTAATAATCTATCTATCGCATTTGAGGACAATGAACCCTCAAGAGGATTTTTTCTTATTTGCTCTAAAACATCACGACCAATAACATCCAATGCCCCTGTATAACCATGAATCAACATAAACTTACCTTCATTAGATTCAAGTTCTACAGGAATGGTATAATCAGATAATCTTAAGCCATTCATTTTTAATAAAATTCAAATCCAACCACAAATATACGAAAACATATTAAAAAAGCAAAATAACACATAGTATTTTTAGCTAAAGCATCTAAAATTATTTTTTCATGTTATACATGATAACAAATCCACTCATTGTAGTAATCAAGGTTCAAAATATTGCATAGAATTTTTTATCTAAAAAGAGATTTCCACATTTATAAAATATACTCTTAATATATTTCATTATATTTGTACTCAAAATATTTTAGAACGAACATGAAGAAGATATTTTTCATTTTTATTCTTTCGGGAATCATCATAGGTTGTAATGATCGCCGTGACATACTTTTAGAAGAAGCCTTAATATTGGCCAAGGAAAACCGCAAGGAATTATTAAAGGTCATAAGGCATTACCAAAACGATTCTTTGAAGCTCGAAGCAGCCAAGTTTCTTATACGTAATATGCCTGGTCATTATTCATATGCAGACACAACCGAAGTATCCCAATATTATGATGCTGTAGACTCTTTACTAAAATCAATGGAAGACTACGACATGGAAACAATACAAGATTCATTAGTGAGCCTAAACAAACACTTCCAACAGTTGGATACAAGAACAGTACAAGACATTGAAATTATCTCAGCTCATTTTTTAATCCAAAATATAGATAGTGCATTCGTGCAATGGAAGAAATGGCCTTGGGCACAGCATCTAAGTTTTGATCAATTTTGTGAATACATATTACCCTATAAAACCGAAGAATTACAACCATTTGATAATTGGCGTACTTATTTACGCAACTTTCATCCCGACCACATGAATGAATTAGCATATTGTGATCAATATAAAAATTCAGCTTTACGTGCAGGCATCACCTTGAATAGTAACCTATGGTATTATATGCATCCTGAAGTTATTAACTTTACAGACTCTATTCGCACTGTTTACCGTCTTGCTACACGTTTACACCTTCCATTCGGGACTTGCCGTGATTTTTCATTCATCGCATCTTCTATTTTTCGGAGTCAAGGCATTCCCATCGGAATTGATTTCACACCACAATGGGCTTTCCGTAATCTTGGACATACATGGAACGTCCTACTCTCCAATGATGGAAAAAATATTCCATTTGGAGGTGTAACATCTAACCCCGGCCAACCACATAAATTAGATGAACGCATGCCCAAAGTTTTTCGATTAACTTATGCTATAAATCTAGAATTACATCGGTTAATAAAATCAGGAGAGTATGTACCTGACCTATTCCGTTATCCATTCATCAAAGATGTAACGGAAGAATATATGGACTGTAGAGATATAAACTTAAAAGTCGATAAAAACTTGAATGGACGTCATGCATATCTTGCAGTTTTCAATAACAAGGAATGGGTTCCCGTTGACGTTTCTCGAATAGAAAAAGGCGAGCTCATTTTTCACAAGGTGGGTATGAATACAGTATACCTTCCTATTTCTTATAATAAGGACGGAAAAGCGAATGCATTATGCCCTCCATTCCTATTTACATATAGCGGGAAAATAGAAAAAATTATTGCCAATACAACAAAAAGGGAAACTTTTATTTTAAAACGCAAATATCCTGTACTTCAACATGTACAAGAAATTATTATGCGTGCAGATAGTGGAGAGTTCCAAGCTTCAAATGATATTAATTTCAAAAATGCCAAATTACTATATAGAATTACCGACTGTTCTGCAATAGGACATGAAATAATTTTGCCAGATACCTTACAAAAATTCCAGTACTGGCGTTATTATCAACCCAAAGAAGGAACTTATTGTAACATAGCTGATATTCGCTTCTATGAGCGTAATACTCACAAACAAATACAAGGAAAGGTTATTGGTACAGATGGACACTGGGAAGGTAACCCCAATGGTACTAAAGAAAAAGTATTTGACAATGACCTATTAACTTTCTTTGATGCCCCTCTATCATCTGGAGCATGGGTAGGTATGGATTTTGGCAAACCTATCGGCATAGAACGCATTTTATTCACTGGACGAGGTGACGGAAATACGATTGACATAGGTGATACATACGAATTATTCTATTGGAATAATGGAAAATGGTGTTCATTAGGTAAACAAAAAGCCCAAAATATCCGATTAGCATATAAGGATGTTCCGACTTCTGGTTTATATTATCTAAAAAATTTAACAAAAGGAAAAGACGAGCGGATATTTACATATAAAAATGGGAAACAAATTTGGTGGTAATCACGGATTACGATATAACAAAACTATTAATCAATGAAATCTCACATTATAAACATATTCCCTATACCATGTAGAAACTTCCATACAATATATGCCAAATGATCTTCCATTCTGCTGCAAACGATTTTTCAATCTACTGAAAACGGTTTATATACATGACGACATCAGTTTCCAAAACTTTGCCGGGCTGAACACTGGATAAAAAGGAGGTGTGAACGTTTTCCGGAGGGTGTTCTCCGTTCCCACTCCTCCTACAAACTGTTTTTCTCCCGAAAAGGTTCGCTTCCTTCAGACCTCTTCTATACCAACGTTTTAAGGTGAACTTTCTGCCTTTACATCCTTCACCGAAATTTCACTGGGAAACGACACACAGCATACAGATTCCGATTTACAAATGTAAACCACCTGGTAATCAATGAGGTTATGGTGAAGGACTTGACAAAGGCTTTTTCATGTCGTATATTTGCAAATAAGAAAACACCGAAAAAAACAAAGCCTATGGACTTCAAGAAAATCGCGCATGCCGCCGTCTGCCGATGGAATGAAAAACGACATACAGACAAAACAGCGGATACCCGTCGTGCCACCTTATCGGAAGCTGAAAACTCCACGGTCTTGCAGGGTAATGACTTTCCGGAAGCAACGGAGGCTATCCTCCGGTTGCCGGAAGCCGTACCCGCTGTCCGTGAGGTAGCATCCCTAAAAGCCGCCGGCCTCGAGTCAGCCCTCGGCGGCTTCCTCGCCGAACGATACGAGTTCCGCTTCAACATGCTCACAGAAGCCACGGAATTCCGCTGTCTGACTGATAAGGAAGACGGAACCTTCCGACCCGCCACGGAACGAGACCTGAACGCCATCTGCCTCGAAGCACACCGCCACGGCATCGACTGTTGGGACCGGGACGTGGCACGCATGGTGCACTCCGCAGACGTAAGGGAAT